>Ga0256901_1001753_pt1 | contig 10523 bp, 5 predicted proteins | sample MC6MC0689MT_FD_190200 | JGI IMG/M metagenome (GOLD analysis project Ga0256901, IMG submission 190200) | Metatranscriptome of enriched soil aggregate microbial communities from Iowa State University, Ames, United States - MC6-MC0689-MT... | ecosystem: Environmental > Terrestrial > Soil >... | reverse complement strand
GGGGGATGCGTCGTCAAAAAGTGGAGAAGAAGAATGATAAGAGATGTTTTGGGGGTTGCTGTGCGAATTGTGTCGATTGTTGGGGGTTGTTTCTGTTTGGATTTTGTGGGCGAAAAAGGAGAGGTAATAATGTTGGGAGAGTTGTGGGGAGATAATTCTAGAAGAATGAACGGGTGAGGAGGGTTGGAAAAAGAAATTGGGGAAAAAGAGGGGTCTGGATGAGGACAAAAATAATAAAAGTAACCGCAAATTGATGAAATAAAAATTCCCAAAAAAAAAAATTAAAAAAATTAAAAAAAACGAATTAAATTAGTAGTTGTAATCAATTTAACAGTTTTACAAGAAATGTATCATTTCGGATCGTCAAAACGACAAGACTTTACCTCAGGTCTTCCTCCAGAAGTATCCAAATTAATCCCAAATTGAAAAAAAAATCGGAATAAACGTGTTAGATGGTGTCATAATATAATAGATAATATATATTATGTTCTAATTATAATAAACGACCCTTTACCTCAAAGTAATGATTAGGTTCATTGATCTGTAATGAGAAAATCAAAATGAAAATCGAAACAAATTTATCACGGAAAAGGCTATGGAGGGAAAAATTTGCCTAAACGGGAGTATTCCGATTAATAGCGGCGGCATAACGGGATATTCAACAATTTTGCAGTGACGTGGGGGTTAACATGACGTGTTACCGATATAGGACCACAAAGTTGTATTTTTGTGATTATTTTTTTTAATCGTTTTTTCGTTTTCAAAAAAAGTAATTTTTTCAAAATTTTTTTTGAAAAGCACAAAGAAAATAAATTGTGATTGGCATCATTGTTAATATTTTGATTCATTATAACTTTGTCAGCAGGTGTAATTTTGTTTAATAGAACAATCTACAGTTAATCCAAACTTGTAAAGCCAACTGAATGTTGAAATTTTGATCTGAATTTTTTGTCACCGTTGTTATCCCGGTTCAATTGGGATTAAAATCGTCACGTCTGGAATAAATCCCTCCCATGGTTGATTGCAGTCTATTTATATGCTAATATAGATACAACTTTTCCATATTCACCTTTAATTTTGCATTCTTTCTTCTCTAACTTCTTCCCAAATTCCCCCAAATCCGACACATTTTTGACATATTTGACAACCCGATTTACCCCAAACACCTCATTGAAATATATCGACTTAGAGTGGTCCTATACCCCTAATCAATAATCCAGAAGCCAAAAAAAGCCCAAAAAGACAAAACTACAAATTCTCCCCCCACATTCAGCTTGTAACCTCTTTTTATCATCCTTCGATTAACCCACCCCATATCTCTCTCCCCCCCTCTCTCAAATTCACCCAGTATACCTTTCATCATTTACAAAATCTTTAATATAATACCGCTTTTTCCACTCCTGCTTGTTATGGAAGCAGCTCGGTGCCTTTGCGACCCCATTGTTAGTCGCGGCGATCAATATGTCGAATGGATAGGATGGTATTTCTCACAATGCGTATACACTCTTCGAGATCGCGTTGGGTTCTTTTTCGGCTTGACAAATATCTTCATTTGGATGATGATTCACATCCCACAGCTTTACACCAGTTGTAAAACTAAGGGTAAAGGTTTATCTCCTATCATGTTGGGTTTATGGTGGATTTCTGATGTCTCCGGGATGGTTGGACTTCGTTTGAATCACAATACAGGTATAATGCTTGTTACGCAGACATACTACCTCTGTATGGATTCCCTCCTCGTTCTTCAATATCTCTATTTTCATCATTTAACTGCATGTTTTGGTGCTCCAAAAAATCAAGATGTCGCGCTAGTCGACTTGGCCACTAACAACTCCATCAACAGCGGTTCACGCAGTTCAAACGTGGATTCGTTTTCTCCGAATGACTCCCGTAAAGTCCCCACTGTAAGAAATCTCCGTTCTGGACCAGCACTGATAGCATTATCAACCTGTGTTATTGCTTTGGCAATGACCCCCGTCGGTGAAGCTACTAGATTAGCTGGGGTCCAATTCGGTTCCCAACTCGCTCAAAATGTACACGATTACATCCCAACTAGTGTGGCTGACATCGCATCAGATGTGGCTCAATTTATTACAACTGGTGAAATTCCACCATGTCGACCAATCGCAAAGGTTACGAATTTGATACGTATTATTGGGGTGTCTTTGGGGATTGTTTGTTGTACTATCAATTCTTTATCAAAAATACCACAAATGTATTATCAATATCGTCGGAAATCGACTTATGGTTTATCATCAATATTTTTGGCTTTAAATACGCTCACACCATTTACTTATGCCGCTTCCATTCTTATCCCGACTAGAACTTATGATAATAGTAATGGTTACAGAACTACTGCTTTTTGGTTGGAGATCTTTCCTTATTTATTTGTTACTGTTTGTTCATTTTTATCAAATGTGGTTATTTATTATCAGGTTTATATGTACAAGGAAGGAACTGAAAAAGAAAGAAGAGAAAATGAACAAAAGAGTGATGAGTATGTACAACTGAATGATTAAAGTCACATTTCTTGTATAAATGTCTTTCTCTTGTAAAATGTCGCACTCATTTTATATTCGTTCTTATTTATTAAACCTTTAAGGAATCTACCCGTCTTAGATATTATAAGGCCTTAGTTTAATCCCATCCCTGATTTTGTTCATATTGTACGTTTTTTCCACAATAATAAAAAAACATCAAAAATAATCAAAAATTGATCCAAAAAATAATAATGCCAGGGAAATCAATCTCTATGATGTAATGAGATGATAAAACCACCATAAGATAGTATGTCTTCGAAAGGTGGTGATAGAAAAGAGCCATTTGGCCACTATGGACCTCTTCTTTTGCCATTTTTTTCAATTTTTGCCAAAATCACGAGTTCGGGACTAATTAATAGCCACCCATGGACTACTCACCCCATCAAATTGGGTCCTATCCTTGTGTAGAACCACTTGACCAACAGTAGCATATTGTATGATATGATAAATCAAATTTGGCCAAATGGCCCAAAAAAAATCCGGAGTTTTGCATTTTTTTTTCCCCAAATTAATTCTCAACCTATATAGATAGCCACGAACCGGGGTTCTGCACTTGAAGTAAGCACAAATAACTCTTTTGAACCTTTTCCATAAATCTAGCTCCCATATCATGCTATCGTGTACTTAAAACTACTTTTTCAAATTTGGCCAACTTTGTTGTTGAGTTCATTTCGCCCATCTAACGGAGGATCTTCTCTTCAAAATTGATCTTACTGGGATATAATACCGATTTTATGCCAAATTCAGACGTACTGCTCTACGAACCCTCCATATCACCCAATCTTGACTTTTTTTTTTCAACAAGTCTTCTTTTTTGCCTTAATCATCTCAACTGCTCCTTACAACATTCCCAACAATGTAACCTTCTTAACTACATATTTTCTCAACACACATGTGCTTTTATCCCCTTTAACCCCAATTAACCCACCCAAAATAACAAAATAGTCAAGAAAAAATGTCAACCATTTCAATTTATGTCAATTTTGCATCTCAGCCATGTCGCGCACTTCGTAAAATCTGTGACTTGAATGGGATTACCGATAAAATTAATTGGCCTACATTGGAACTGTTAAAAGGCGAACATTTCGCTGAGTCTTTTACCAAAATTAATCCTGCAAGTACCGTTCCAGTTCTCGTTGATACCTCCCCTGGTATTGATGGTAATACCGATAATAAGTCTGAGGAGTTAATTTTAACCGAAAGTACCGCCATTGCACAGTATTTATGTGATAAGTTTAATTTAACTGGGAAATTTGGTATCCCATGTGTGAAGGCAAACCCGTTAGCACATTATCAAGTGATTAACGCATTACACAACCACCATAACGTTGTTCGTGCTGCTACCATTGAAATTCTCTCTTTATGGAGAGCTACCGTTTTTACGAGTAAAAAAGCTGATCCAAAGGATAGAATTCCTTTTGATGTGACAAAACTAAAAGAAAGAATTCAAGCTCTTGAAAAAAAAAATTATTTATTAATTGAAAATAAATTACGCGCAAATAATGGTTGGTTATGCAGTGGTAATAATCCCACCGTTGCTGATGTGTTTGCATGGATGGAGTTATGGCAGTTTACTAAAGGTGACCGCTCTGATGACGATTTAAACACCTTTCAAATAATTGATTATGAACAATTCCCATTCATTTCAGCTTGGTTAAAGAAATTAGAAGTTGTTCTATTTGATGAAAAATTATGGGAAGCTTGTCGTCAATTTATTGGAGTTGGTAGAATTGTTGTCCCACAAGCTGCTATTTTAGCACATAAGAATCGTACTAATTCTGACGCAACTGTTGGTGATGATAAAGCTGCGAATTTGTAATGCTTTCCTTGGTCGTAATATTGGCATATTTGGATTAGTCAATGATGGACCACATCCGACATAACTCACTGCAGCTATTGGAAACACGCCACAATTCATTCCTCCTTAACAATGTGTGATGTTATTTTTATCATTTTCCTATTTTGTACATTTTCCAATTTTGGATTTGTTTTCTTCAATAAACAGAAGAATCATATTCTAAATGAGACTAAATGCATAATGTCTCAGTTCAAACCTCATCTCAATCGGTAAACTCTTCAATCAGATGAGATAGTAAAGGAGAAGACAAATTGCAAAGGGGACATTATAAATGATAGAAGATGGGGTGGGATGTACATGATACATTATAGAGTGATATTAATGCCTAGAGTGGGTCGAGATTGCTTAATATAGTGAATTAACAGACTATCTCACACTAAAACAGCAATCTCAACAATGATTGAAAAGTTGATCCATTTGGTTTTTTCGCTGCTCCCAATGTATACAATGCTGTCCCCTCAACTTCAACAAAATAAGATCGATAACATCACAACATCACACCATATCACACCATATCACAATGGCCAGGTACCCAAGTGGTTACGGGGCTGCATTTAGGCTGCAGTGCTTAGGCGCGAGGGTTCAAATCCCTTCCTGGTCAATTCCTTTTTTGTGGGGAGGAAAGCAAATATCAATAAAACAACAAAAAAGAGAATTTACCCATGATATGAACGCCAAACGATGAAATATAGAAAGTGGAGTTGATTCACAAGGTTTTTTTTTAGTTATTTGGGTGTGAGAAATGCGAGTTAAATGAGGACTCATCAAAAATCCCTTGCACACGTCTTTCAGCAATAATTTCAACAATTTGAGACAAAACGGTGTCAGATTTTGCCCCTAGGTTGCTAACACCGTCATCCAACTCATCACTTGAGTCTGACACACCATAAAAGCCTGAAATGTCGCAGGTACAAGCCAAGTGGAGGAAAGTATAGCTATTGTAACCGTTGATATTGGCATGAACATGCTTTTGGCTGAGCAAATACATTAACACAGCAATGTTCCCACCATTATTGGCGTTGAAGGAACAAAGTGTTTGATGAAGTGGAGTATCTTTGTTGCTATCCTGTATATTAACATCACCGCCAATTGTCTCAATCAGTACTTCGAATATGTTTATAAAAGAGAACAAGTCTTGTTGGACAGTGGGCAAACTAAAGTCTTGAAATTATAAATGAAGTTATTTTATATACAACGTTGAAGTTTGAATGAACTGCATTGAATTGTGTGAATGCTTGTTTGTGTGGAGGAGAAGGAAAGAAAGTGTAACAAAGAAGGTGAGATATGAGGGCTTTTTTACGCATATATGCTGATATTTGGTAAGTTATCCCATATTGTAGCATTGTCGGTATTTTTTGGATTGTTTTGTGATTGTGGGAAAAAGTGTATCCAAATTTCTAATCTTCGTGATGATGATGGCAGTGATGCTGATGATCATCATCATCATTATCATCATTGCGATCGCCCATTGCTCTGACTTTATGATCATCAGACTGTTTTATTTCTTCATGTTCAACGCGTTTGTGATGATCACGAGGGTGGCCTTTATCATCATCATTGACAGCCTTTACATGAGTTTCTTCTGTAATTTTATTACCAGGACCATCTTCCTTAATGGTTTCGATTTTGCGCGAAACTTTTGAATGAGGTTCCCGGATGTGAGTAAACTAGGCCTAATAAGGCTAATAACACTATTAATAGAATAGACCTATTGGCCGTGTATATAAACACACAACAATATTGTTTGTGTTCATCACGGTGTTTAGGGAGAGTGATATTGGAGGAGTTTGGAAAAGTGAGGCAAAAGATTTATTTTCATTTCGGTCTCTTGGAGTATATGTGATAATTTAACCAGGTTACAGTAAGGAGGGGGATTATTATGATAGTGTTATTATGCCTTTGAGAACTTTGATCCAAATGAGGGCGGTGATATTACTATTTTACCCTATTTGCTCTCTCAAGAGGATATTGATGCTGATATTGAGGATTACAATGGTTGTACTTTGCTTCATTGGGCGTGTTTACGGATTAACGCTCACCCAATTGATTTATTCAGGTTATTAATTGAAACTCATGACTTGGACGTTAATCAACACGATATAGACAATGAAACTCCGCTTTATAAGGCGCTTGATAACTTCAATCCAAATTATGGCGGTGACATCACGTCATAGGCTTATTTAATCAATCAACAGAATGTTAATGTCAATGCGAAATATAAAAGGGATCGTAGTTTGCTTCATTTGGCTTGTACTTCTTCAGATTTGAGGGATTCTGATGCTATTTTGTGTCACATTGTTGAAGTTATTGTCAGCAGGTGTTTAGAACTGGTTTTGGGTGGTACAGCATCCTAAAGCAAACACGCAAACACAAAATACACTTTTCTTTTTTTTCAATGATGATATACTTCCGCCCAAATCACCGAACCCCCCCCCTCTGTTGATGATAATCACATCAAACTCATCGTTACAGGCCTGATTTATAATTTGAAGAGTTTTATACGAACCTTTGGGTCGTTTTCTCCAAGTCTACCAGGATTTATTCTGTTTAATAAACTCATTCAATTTTGAATCTCAGAAATAAATCAATAAATGGGCAATATCTCAAACAATAAACGCGTCGAATAAGATGGGTTTAATACGAATTAACATTAATTGTTTCATAAATTACATGTTTATTCTTTCAAAATAAATCGCTTTCGATCACTTTTTCTTACATAATAACACCCACGATAATAAACACAATAACCACAACAGAAATTTGAGTGATAGAGGCACCGGAGTCAATATTTTTATTGACGACAGTAGAACCTTTTGCACTTGAAACATCCTTACTAACCTCAAAATTCGGTAAATAAGATGTTAATGTGTAAGAAACATAAGTATTTTTGAGGGATTCGTCAAACTTCATATACACAGACGAATCACGACCTTTTTTTTCACCACAATCAATCACGATTTGAGTCTTAGCTAATAATTCAGCAGGGATATCATCATCAGTTGGAATAGTAAAGACTAAATTGTTATTTGATGGTTTTACCGGGACTTCGAATATTTTTGGGGAGTTTTGATTAGTTTCGTCAGCAAGTGCTTGATTTTCGACATTTTTGTCAGAAAGTCCATGATTTGTTAAAGAAAAATCACATTTCCCATCAAACAAATCTTGATTAGTTTTTTCAGTCGGAAAATAAGAACGGAATGAGACATTACCAGTAGCATTTGTTGATAAAGTGTAAATACTACCAGCAAATGGGATATTAGAGGTGAGTTGAGTTAATGTGATCTGGAATTCGCGATCAAAATTATTACCATTTTTCATATTTTTTTTAACATTTTTTGTATTAAAAATTAATTCTTCAGATAAATTTGGAGAAAAATCACCAATTTTGAAAGTATTTTCATCGCCTTGTTTAAAAACAATTGACTTATCCTTTTTGATTAATTGCATGGTAATCTCAGCGGTTTTTTCAATACTATGGGTATATGCAATAATATCAATACGATAAGAAGATGCTGAAACGTCCTTTTTCTTTAAAAACGTAATCGGTACACTATTTGCACCATTAGTCCCATTCAATTCGACCAATTGTTCAAAACCTTCACGTACGCGTACAGCAGGGTTGGTACTATCCTTTTCAGTAATCCACCATTGAGTTGAAATGATTAAACGGACAAAATCAGCACTTGGGGTTTCCGGATCAATAATTTTTCTATTCAAATCAACATTTTTAATATCAAAATCCAATTCAAATTCATTTCCTTCAGAAACTGGTAAATTATGTACATGTACACCAAAGACGTTGCTGGTTTGGTTGTATGAATAGGCAGATTTGTCATACATGTAAGGCCAAATACGTTCAGTCTGAGCATTTGAGCTGAGAACGAAGAGGAATAAAGCGATAATAACGATGCATAGCTTCATTACTGAAGGAGAGGGAGATAAAAGAAGGGATGTTAGGTGTAACGGTGAGGTTAGTAGTCGGGGAGGGGAAAATGGAAGGAAAGTATAAATTGCTTTTTTGTCAGCGATTTTGAGTTGAAATGATTTTTGGCGTTTTCATGTAAAGTGAAAATGTGGCCCAGGAGGGGGGGACTGGATGTAATTCACGGGATGGGCCGATTAGTAATCACAATGGGAGATTAATACGAGCAGTTTAGTACATTTGAAGCCCACTGGGTCGGTTTTTTTAAGGGAAACTCTACAGAAAAGATGCAAAATGAACTTTTAGTATACTAATGGGGGCAGACCATCGTTATAAACGTTAAAGTGATCAACTTGCAAGAGTTGTATGAAGGTAGAGAACCATACTGAGTCAAATGTTAATACAAAAGGCAAACGAATTTTCGTTGCATGATGGAGATAAGTGGTGTTCTAGATACAACCAGGGTTCAAAGTTGTAAATCCCCCCAATGGTGTTCATTCTTATCCATGTTCATAAAGGTTATCTCGCTAATTTTTGAATTTTTCCGGTTCTTGGTTTTCTGCAGCGAAAAAGTAAGATTTATTGTTGTAAAAAATAAAAAGGAAAAACTGATGGTATTAAATGAGAGATAGGGAAAGCTGCCATTCAGAAACTTGGATGAATAGTTTAGGCGAGGTGGGGAGAAAAAAGGGGTTAAAGGGTAGAAGGAAAAGTGCATAACGTATATGAACAAAACGTGCTTTTTTCGTAGAAAAAAAGAACCAAAAAATGGGTTGAAGAAAACGGAACTCGAATAGAAATTTGAGCCAGATTTGCACTAAATAAATAAAGAGATACGGTGTAATAATAGCCGAGAAAAAGTGTGGAGAAAAAAAGAGCAAATGGTAGAAAAAAGGAAAAAATAAGAATTGAAAAGCAAAATAGAATGTTCAGGCAGTTATAGGATAGAATAAAACATATAATAGGGTAGGAGGGGGGTGTGGTGTGGTGTGGTGGACAAGAAGAGAAAAAGAAATGAAGAATCCTTTGGAAAAAGCGATTCGTTTTTGTTTTGGGTTTGGTTAACGAATAAATTCAAATAATAACCCACGATTGGATCATGAATAGGGTCATGAAAAGGATTATAAATTGAATTTAATCATCAAAAGTTATAAATACATCAAGAGGATTAAGAGTAGGGTTTATTTTATTATTACTTTTGTTGTTTTTTGTTTGTTTCATCAAAATTTGATGATTACTGCGGTATACCAACAATAAAAATATCAACACAGCGAGAATAGAATAAGTTTTATGAGCTGAAGCGCGTAGGAGTGGTGGTGCAATTGTTGTTGAGGGGACAAGCTTAGGAGTGATCGTTCGCGTCCTTATTGGTTGTAATACTATCAGGTGGAGTAGAAACTGCATCAACGGTAAGGATATTATCGGAGGAAAGACCAGAAATAGCTGTGGTAGAGGAGTCCGGAGTGGCAGAAGGGTTAGGATTCGGAATCGGGGATTCAATTGTTTCGTTTTTATTGTTATTTATAACATCAATTTTATCATTATCAGCATCTTTATATTCCAAATTAGTATTGAGGGAGATTGAAAGCGTTGAATTGTTTCGCTTTGTTGGAAATTTAATCCCCTTGGCTTTCTTTACCCCATCTTCAGCAAGTCCGTCAGTAGAAACATTATTACAAAGTAAAGTTTGGGGTAAAGTGCCAGGGCTAGTAACAGGTTGTTGATCAGTCAGGGTTTTGGTGAGAGAGGTGGTTTGAGTTGAAGTTAAGGAAAGAGGTTGGGACCCAACGACGGTGATAGATATACCATCATGATTAATACCGACATTGTTAAACTTCGAGCTAGTACTATCTGTAACATATCCGAGTCGGGAAGGGATTTGATGAGTATTGTTGGGGATGGATTGGGAATTATTTTGATTAAAAAAATGATCTTGTTGTTGATTGTGGGCAAATTGTCCGGGATGAACCATAGGTTGATTCATGGGCATCTGATGGTGATAATTAGGACTGTTAACCATATTAACATTATTATAACCCACTGGGACATTCATACCATTCATATTCATGAAGATTTGACCATTATTTGGCCCTGGAACAAACGGCCCGAAACCATGAGGCCCGGGAAAACCCATAGGATAGGGTGGTACAAAGCCATGTGGTGGTGGTGGTGGTGGTGGTGGTGGTGGTGGCGGGGGTTGGAT
>Ga0256901_1001751_pt1 | contig 10525 bp, 3 predicted proteins | sample MC6MC0689MT_FD_190200 | JGI IMG/M metagenome (GOLD analysis project Ga0256901, IMG submission 190200) | Metatranscriptome of enriched soil aggregate microbial communities from Iowa State University, Ames, United States - MC6-MC0689-MT... | ecosystem: Environmental > Terrestrial > Soil >... | reverse complement strand
CGAGAACCTTTTGAGAAACCTCCGGTGGTATGGGGGTTTGTAACATAAGTATTCATATCCCCACAACCTTCAAACGATGCAGTTGGTTGTTGTGGGTTAATTGGGAGTTGATGGGAAACTGAGTTGCGATGGTATGGACTTACTTGATCGGATTTAAGACTAAGAATGGATTCTGTAATTGAAAGTGGTAAAACTGAATCTGAAAGATCATTAAATGAATCCCTATCTTTAGAATTACCGTGATTAGTGTTTGTTTTTGGTAGCTCATCATTGTTTAATAAAGATGTACGTAAAGCGAGAGAGGATTTGTTTATATCTGGTGTTAATGGATCTTTTGAAGCAGCGAGGGCCAAGGTGCTTAAAGTCATCTGTAATGATGAGAATAAATCCTGATCAATATCATTTGGGACATCAAAACCTTGTGAGATTGTTAACCATTGATTTGAACGATGATCAATGGAATTTTGTTGAGGAGTGGAGGAAGGTGATGCTTTTCCAAAAATGCCTTTTTTTGGGCGAGAGATTTGAGTAGGTTGAGTGTTGTGTGCTTGTATTTGAGCTATTTGTTGAGTAATAGGGACTTCACTATCAGAACGAGTTGGTTCAGTAAGTAATAGCCATTGAGCAAATGAATTTAATTGGGTTTGGAAAAATGATATTTTTGGCCATTTTGGCGCAAATTCACTTTCATGATTGTTTTTATTATGTTGTGGGGCAATTTTTTTATCATCAGAACTACTTTTCTCACCTAACTTTTGTGCTTTTTTGTTCCCAGTGGAGTACTTACTAATTTCTTGTTGAGATCTCTCATGGACTTGTTGCTGTAACCAAGAGACACTATCGGCCATCGCATCTAAATGTTGAAAAAATAATGCATCTAAAGTTGACCACAATGATAAGATTTCATTGGTTGATTTATCAGTAGTTTGTAAAACATGTGATAGATGAGTATTTTGTTGGATTCTAGTGGGTAATAATGTTGGTATTGCGTCATGATTAGATAAACCCTGTTCGCTAACTGGAATTGGTACTGGGAGATCACTAGCTGTGGTAATTGAGATACCATGAATGGTTGTATAAAGGTCAACACTAGGATAAGTTAAAGGGAGGGAATTATTCAATGTAAGAACAGCTTGTTGAACTTGTGATGAAGATAATTTTTTTAAACTTTGTGAATGTGGTCCGGATAGACCATAATGGCAACGTTGTTGTTCAATACCGACACTATATCCAACACGAGTTGCTAAAATATGGCCACGGAAAAGTGAACATAAAACAGGATCACCACGAAGCCAAAAATTAAAATCAGCCAATGATAATGTAATATACGCAATAGTATCAATAATGGCAGTAAAAATCCAATATAAATTCCCCAAAACTGAATTACGTTCAAGATAAGTCCCGGGAATATGATGAAACATTTCGATATTAATTTGTGAATATTTTGGTTCACGAGAGGCTAAATAGAGTAATAAGGTCTCAATTGGTTTATACAGGAACGATGAATATACATCAAGCGGTAAAGATGGATGTTGAATCCCATCCCCATCACGTTGACAAGCAGCAAAAACAATTGATGATGAGATTGAACTTAATAAAGTTTCCTGGGCTTGTAGTTGAGCTAAATGATCGTTAAGTTCGATGTTGTTATTAGTACCATTAGTAGTTGTACCTTGAGCAAGTCTAGTTGATGGGGATTGCTGTAATTGAAGAGTGGAAGTGTGTTGTTGGTTGTGATTTAGACTTGAATTAGGATTATGATTAGTAAACCCACGGAATGATGCATTTGATGGTATATTGGCAGAGGATTGTGCAGTTGGAGTGTTTTGAATCGCAGTTGTTGAGGCTAATTGACGAAAGGAAGCAACTTCGACTTCTTTTTGTCCAATTAAAATATTCCAATTGTCTACTAATCTCCCAGCATTTGAACATTCAAAGACGATAATAGTTGGGCCTGGTAATAACATTTGCATTAAATCGCTTAGGCGAAGTGGTAAATATTGTGTAAACTGTTTATTAAAAAACCATAATTCCCCCGCAGATGTTGGTCTTGGTACACCATGACCGTTATAATGTAATAAAAACCTCCCATCAGCTCTCGCAGCTTTACGTAAAGTTGTGCAGAGTTTTTTTACATCTTGTGGGGTCGGGTCGAGAAGTTGTTTAAAGCGTAGTTTGGGGTGATAATTATACAAATTGGTTTGTAAATTATTAGCAATAGCTTGTAAAATTAACGGATTTGACGGTAATGGCGGTGGTGGCTGTGGTTGGGGTTGATTAGTCTGCTGGGCATACATACATTGTTGCTGATATTCATAATTACGATAATTAGTTTGATCTTGTTGGACTTGTAATAACGTCGGCTGGATTAAATTAGTAAAACCTTCATATTGTAAACCAACACTAGGGCGGGAACGATCATTTGAATTTATACCCAAATTTAAACAAGTTATAATCCCAACACAAGTCGTTCTTGCTTTTTCGACTTGAAAAATATTACGTTGATCAATACTTTGAGGGGAAATGTTAGAATTTTGGGTACTATTTGTATTGCTTGTGGTAGGTATTGAATACGGTGAAAGGTTAGTCCCAGAAAGGTTTTTATTGAGGAGATCTGTCGCAGAAATGGTCCCAAACTGTGAGGAAGTCATTTGTTGTGGTGGTGTTAGCGGATTATTACGTTGAATTCGTTTCAAAATGGCATCGGATGAATATGTTGTAGTATTGAGAGGGGAAAAAAGGGGAAGGAAATTATCAGTACCTTGTTGACGAAGGGGAAGATGACGGCGAGCACCAAATGGGCGGTGTTGAGCAGCTTGACGTTGCCATTCAGAGAATAAGGTTGATAGGGGATGAAGTGAGAGATTATTCGGGTCGTTTAATAGCATTGATGAGGTTGGGGATGTTAAACCAGAAAGTAACGATTCACGAAGAAGTTTACCATCGAATTCATTTTTAGAATAACATTCTGATAAAATATTATTTGGATCAATAATATTGTTAAATTTTTCGGCCGAATGTAAACCATTTTCGGATAGATTATATGGTAAAAAGTTATTATTTTTTGGATCAATGTATGGGAAATTAAGCATAAATTGACCTAATTGTAATGAAACTGGGTCAAAATTAATCGGCACTAATGGTACATATCCGATTGGTTGTGGATGCAATAAAGGGACTGGGATGCTGGGATAATTAATGTTATCTTGAACCCCTTCTTGGAGTGCGTTTTGTAAAACAGATCGGTAAATATCGATATTACCGCTAAGGTAATCATTAGGTGAGCCAATATCATATATTAGACGTTGTTTAGGGGTTGTTTCGTCAATATTATGATTATAATTGGTGCCGAGAGATGGCAAATTGTTGAAGAAACTACTGGTTGAGATGATTGAACCAGCATGTGGTCGGAGTTGAGTTGGGTTATATGCGGCATGTTGACCTGAATTTGACGATTCATCAAGGGTTGAGGGTGATAACAAAGACGAGGCTTTGTTTGTCTGAAAGGACGGGCTGCCAAACATTTTGCGTAATTTTGTGTGGAATTTTGAATGAATTTTGTCGTTTGGGTTTCCTGGGGGTGAAAACAGTTCTGAATCTGATTTAAAATGTTCAAATATATTAATAATGGTTAAATTTGTATATTTTAAAAGTCTTAATAAAGCCGAGGGTGATGGTAGAACAAAGTGAAAAGGAAATGTGAATGATCAAAAATGAAAATTAACAACAACAAAAAGGGTTATAATTTCCTAACAAGGATAAACCAAGTCGTGAATTGGATGGAACAGGCAAAGTATACTGTGATGAAAGGGTTGTAGGGAGATGTGGAGAGTATTATGGCGGGGAAGAAAAAACACAAGTTGGGATATTTTTTTACGAAACTGCTTTTCGAATTACGAGTTCAATACGACGCTATTTGAGAGAAGAGTAGTCGTTGGTAGGTTTAAAATTTGGATTATATTTCTAAAGTGTGGGGTATAAGTATGAAAGAGGCTATTTGGGACGGGTTTTGAATCTGGGTAAATTTATTCAAATTATGTGATGGATAAAAAAACGAAAAAAAAAACAAAAACAAAAGGTTTAACGTGCGTAAAAGAAATAAGTAATTGTACCATCACAAACAGATAAGGTGTTGAAGGAATGGCAAAATGATTAGTTTGTTTAAAGAACTCGTAAAGGGTCCAATGGCGGCAATTTTGGCCTTGATACAAAAAAAAAAACAAAAAACGTTTGAAAAATTTGTCAAACAATTTTTGTTCTTGATTTCTTCAAAAGATGAAAAATTGTACATTATTCATTTTCCCCCCCAATGATCTCATATAACTGCGAGGAAAATCGTGTGCGTGGCATACCTGTACAATATCAGCTCAGTTTTGAAGAACTACACCCCTTTTGTACGTCCTACTTTGCAATTATGATCAAACTGGTTTAATCAAGTTTTCCGATGTTATCCCACGATACAAATTTTTTCTTTATAGCTTGATGGAGATCTTGACACATCAAAGCTACCCGTACTGCAGACTTCACTCCAAAAACTGCCCGCAAAGCGCATTTTTTTCGACATTTTTAAAAACAACAAATCTCAATTTATTGCCGAAGAAATAAAAAACAAATATTAATTTTGAAATAAATTCCTTACTGCGATTCCAAATGAATAACATGTCTAATAGTCGGTCTTCCATGTGGACAACTCCATGGGCTCTGTAAATTCCACAATTTTGTCACTAAATGTACCATTTCACGTCTGTTTAACGCATCGCCAATCATAATTGACATTCTACATGAACGAGACGCAATAGCGATATCTAACCGGCCTAATCTAATCCAAAAAAGTCGATATATATCAAAAAATGATAATGATGGAGCCGGACAAGGGTCTACAACCGGGGGGAGTTGATTTTTCCGAGTCGAGCCATTTTTGTTCACATTTTTACCCCCCTTTTTACGATGATCTTTTTGCTGTACTAAATAATATTCCAACTTATCAAGGAGATGTGTTGGCAGGGCACATAATTGGTCACACAAACTGGAAAGATCCGTATGATCAAGGGAGAGTTTGTAATATGATGGGTGACTAGCAAGGGCAATTTTGGGTAAAGATGAGGAAGATGATGGAGCTATTGACGTCGTAATGGTGGAATTAGTATTGTTTCGAATCGGGGTCTTTTGGTGGTTAATAACAGACCCATCATCTTCAATCTGGTCCTGATGATCATATTCAACCCTTAGACGAAATCCCATTGCATGTAATAAAGGTAAATGATCAACAATGAATAGTGTATGCTTAACTGGTAAATGTAACCATTTTGTAACCAATAATGGTTGTTGGGATAATTTCGCAGTGGAAAAGAGTGTTTCATAATTATACTTTTCATCCCCAGCATGTTGATCAATAATAAAAATATCATCAATGTTATGATTACATAACCGAATCAAAATAAAACCCAAATTAAATTGCCCAATAACATGCATTCGGCGGAAATCGCTACGAACAATTTGTCTCGAAGCAGCCCGAGCTGATTGATCAATAATATCCCCATCATTTGTACTCCCATTCTCAACCCGTTGTGAATCAGTTGAATTAATAGAATTAATAGAAGTAGATGAGCTGATTTGAGACTTGTCCAATTCGTGTGGACTTTGAAGAGATTTGTGTTCTTTTTCATAGCGTTTGTTGTGCAATAATTTTTGACGACGGGTGGTATGGGAGTTTTCCCCGTTAGAATCGCTCGTATCGGAATCTGTTTCATCGGAATTGATCATATCATTCCTGGGAGTATTTTGGCTTTCAATTTGGTCACTATCAATCTCATGAAGTTGCGTTGTGATTGTGGTAGCAGTAGTAGCAGTAGTAGTAGTAGTAGTAGTAGTAGTTGCTGCTGTTAAAACATTAAGATTGCCCTTACCACCTTTATCAATATCATTATTACCATCAATTTTTAACTTACTAGCCAAAAATCCCCTACTTTTTGTCAACAATTCATCTTGACAATTCAAAGACATTGCCTTTAATGGCAATTTATGATCAAGAAACAGTGTACAAAACGTTGCTTGTGGTGCTTTGATTGTTGAAGGTGGTTTCCGAATCATTTCGGTATTAACATGGGATGACCCAATATCATTATTAAGCTTGAGTGAGTTTACAACAGGACGGGTTCGGGATGGTGTATTTGCAGGGGCTTTAACGTTTTGATTGATTGATTCATTGCCAGTTTTCGTTGTCTTATTTTTGGAAAAGTCAGAAGAAATGTGTTCAGGGAGTCCAAATTGACCAGCAAGTGTTGTTTGTATCGATGGTAATTTTGTACTATTGAGACCAATATTACCAACAATTGATCCAGTTGATGAACTTGTTGGGATAAATTTTTCATAACTTTCATACCGCTGTATTAAATGTTCTTTAAACATCGCAGTAATGACTTGTTCATGTTGAATAATAATCTTACGCTTATTTGGGGTAACATTAATGTCATATGGGAGAGATGTTTGGAGGTTTAAATAAATTGCAGGTGATGTGCCACCGTTATTATAAATCCCACCTTTGATACTAAATTGTTTATAAATTTGAGAAACGTTCCTTAATAGTACAGGATGGTCGATTGGTCTCCCATTTAAAAATACAAATTGTCTATCTGTGGTTGATCGGCCACATTTTGGTGCAAGTTTTGATACATAGCCAGATATTTCAATCATATTAGTATAATCAATCTGAGTAATCAATTCAACATTAGTATTGGGGGCATTGGGGGTATTTGTCGTCCCATGGGTCCCAATCGAAGACAAATTTTTTTGAGCTTGTAATATTGCTGATGGACTTGGTGGGTTTGGAGATATTGTAGAAACGTATGAATATTGTAATGGTGGTGAGTGCTTTGTGGTTGTTGAGGGAGATGGGGGGAGTTGAGTAAGGAGGGCAGTTGGTGAGGGGTCAATTTCATGGTTTTTTTCTGAATTATCATTATTACGATTATTATTATTATTATTATTATTATTATTATTATTAACACCAGATTTGATTAGAGTCGGAGGAGTTGCCATTGGTATTGGTGAAATTGGATGAATATAACGAGGAGTAGAAGGAAGACGTAAATCTATACAAGTCGAAATGAATTCAATTTTATCACAATCATTGGGGAATAATTGATTAATACCTTGCTTCATTGAAACTGCATTAAACGTACGAGTTGAGTGGAGGTTAGGAGTTGAGAGAGTTGACTGATTTGGCTGATTTGACTGATTTGGCTGATTTGGCTGATTTGATGTCATTGGTAAAGGAACGGTATTAATTTGTTGTTCCCATTTATTTGTAGCTGGATTAAGATTAGAGAGTTTAAATTTAATTGTTGGATATGCAATAATATAACTTTGTAATAATGTTAATAAATTTGAATATTCAATTTTGATATGTTTAGTAATTGCGGCTAATCTAACTGGGATATTTGTAAAGACATTTATCAAGGTTATTGTAGTACCGGTAGTACGCGGTGCTGGTTTAGATTGCGATAATGTCGCACCACCGTTTTGTTGTGAATAAATTAACAATGTCCCAATTTGTTCCAAATCAGTCTTGGTCAAAATACTCATTTCGCTAATATTAGCCAAAGCTGAAAGTGCTTCACCGCGAAAACCTAATGTAGATAAATGAAAAATATCATCAAATGTGGAAATTTTTGATGTATGATGATGTTTGATTAATTTATCATGGTTAATTTTTGGTACGCCAGTCCCATCATCAGCAACTGATATCGATTTCAACCCGTATGATTCTAAAGTAATTTCAATACTAGTAGCTGAAGCATCAATAGCATTTTCAACCAATTCTTTTAATATTGAAGAAAGGTCAGAAATAACTTGCGATGAACATAACTGTTGAACAACATCCTTTTCCAATAAAGATATCGTACCGGGTTTAGAAGTCATGGAAAATGCCACAAGAACGGTCTTTGGGTGAAGTGGGTAATTGATTCTGAGGGATTTAATAGGGAATTATAGGGGGGGGTGATAATGGTGAAGAAGAAATATGATTGTGGGAGAGATGGGGTATACAGAACGAATAGGTTAAACTCGTTCTGATAATATCGGTTTGGTGTTAATTGCTATTGGTTATTGAGATGGAATTAATGAAGCAAAAAGTGCATAAACATTGGCGGGTTTAAATTTCACACCACAGTTGTAGTGATCAGAGATGAGTACTTCGCGTTAGATGTAAATAACATCGGAAATGAATTTGGTTAATAATTGATTCAGATTACTCAAATTTAAAAGAGATTATACATCTCCAAGTTTCATAATTGAGCAAATTAAAAAATATTTATTAAAATTCGCGAATTAATTCAAAAATTAATATTTCACTACAATCATCTTCACACTGGTTATAAATACACTTGCATGCATTCATCGATAATTCATTCTTAGTTACTTCTTTATCATGCATTTCTCCCCCATTAAATCATGAAAGATCAAATTCGCAACTTTTGATTGAATTTACCAAAGCCATGTAGGGTGTAATTCATATATACACCTCACATAAACTATATATAGATGGACTACCTCATCAACTATGCGTCTGATTAAATCGTACCGGCCCTTTAACTGACAAATTTCAATTTTTTTATTTTCAAACAAACTTTTTTTTTTTTTTTAAACTTCTGGTTGTATTTTTTTGCCGAGTTTCTCGACAAGATTATCGATTATATGTCTTATACGTAGCACACCAAGATGAATTTATCATCTCGATAACTTTCCCAGTTTGTTCCCAAATAACTATCCATCCATACCCCAATTCAATCTCCGTTTTGGTCCGAAAATCAGTTCAAGTTTTTTGTGTTGAATCCTTTTCTTTTTTTTTTCTTCTTCCAAAAATACAAAAATAACTCCTTTCCTAACCCCAATCTACCCCAATCTCCCCCCCTCACCAAATCATAGATTGTAGAGTAATGCTTCGTAACAAACCACAAGCTACCAAGACAAAGTCTTCTGCCCGCAAGGTCACTAAATTAACCAAAAAGACTGTCAAAAGGGTCTCCAAACGTTCACAATCTACCGCTGCTACACCCATCTCATCAATTATGGATGTTAATAAATTAACAATTACTCACAATCCTAAACCAAAAGCGAAAGTACCATTAAAGGACCTTAAATTTGGTCACACCTTCACCGATCACATGCTCGAAATTGACTTCACTCCAGAAGAAGGTTGGGGCGCACCACGTATTGTCCCACATGGCCCATTAAGCCTTGATCCGGCTGCTTCATCATTACATTATGGTTTACAATGTTTTGAAGGTATGAAGGCATATTTAGATGATGATAAAAATATCCGTCTATTTCGCCCTGAAATGAATTTTAAACGTATGAACTCATCAGCAGATCGTTTACTTTTACCACGTATTGATGAAAATGGTGCATTAAAGTGTTTAGAAAAGTTATTACAAACTGACAAATCGTGGATCCCAGATCAATATGGCTATTCACTTTATCTCCGCCCAACACTTATCTCAGCAACACCATTTTTAGGTGTTGCACCACCAACTCATGCAAAATTTTTCGTTATTGCATCGCCAGTCGGCCCTTATTATCCAACTGGTTTTGCCCCAGTTAAACTCTTAGCTGATCCACAATATGTCCGCGCATGGCCTGGTGGCACTGGTAATATTAAATGTGGTGGTAATTACGCACTTTCCATTCGCCCACAACGTATGGCTATGGAACGTGGCTATCAACAATTATTATGGTTATTTGGTGAAGATCACCAAGTCACTGAAGTCGGTACAATGAATCAGTTTTGGTTTATGAAGTCCAAAAAGACAGGCCAAGAAGAACTCGTTACTGCGCCATTAGATGGTACAATTTTACCTGGTGTTACACGCGATTCGGTTATTAAACTTGCACGTTCATGGGGTATTAACGTACGTGAAGAAGCATATACAATTGGTGAAGTTTTAGATGCTGTTAATGATGGTCGTATGATTGAAGCATTTGGTACTGGGACTGCCGCAATTGTTTCACCAGTTAAAGCACTTGGTTTTGATGGTAAAGATTATGATATTCCAATCGATGCTGCGCTCAATGCTGGGAAATTAACTAATAAAATTGCTGATACGTTACAAGATATTCAATTTGGCAAAACTCCTCATGAATGGTCCAAAGTTGTCATGTAAATTTTTACGCAACAATTTAAATTAAAATTTTGTTTTAATTTTGTTTTAATTCAAGACCACTTTCTTCTCCCTTACCCTCCATTTAAACCCCTTATTTATTCACCTTTTTTGAATTACTCTGGAGTTCTTAGGACTAACTTTGATTCATCCTACGCTCAGTACTGAGTTTTAACATATTTTTCCCGTCACTTTGTTCTTTTTGTCGAAAATCAACCCACAATTTGATTTTTATTTATCAGTGTTTTTTTTCTTTTCTTACAGTTTTAATCTCATTTCAAATAAACATTAGATAGTATTATCTCATCATGAATATTCCCATTGGGCCTCTATTGATTGATCGGATGAGGATGTATAATGAGAATGTG
>Ga0256901_1001749_pt1 | contig 10537 bp, 5 predicted proteins | sample MC6MC0689MT_FD_190200 | JGI IMG/M metagenome (GOLD analysis project Ga0256901, IMG submission 190200) | Metatranscriptome of enriched soil aggregate microbial communities from Iowa State University, Ames, United States - MC6-MC0689-MT... | ecosystem: Environmental > Terrestrial > Soil >... | reverse complement strand
TGATATTATATTTTTAAGTTTGTTTAATTAATCAAACAACTACACAAGCTTTTTAGTAGACTGAATCTCTGTTATTAGCCTTCAAATTCCCACAAAATGCTCCATCAAAAAAAACCAATCCATTGGGTCCTCGAACTCTCATGGCAATTTATGTTTTATTCAATTCCATATTGGGTTGATCTTCGTGCAGTTCTTGAATGGTTTTGTCATAAATATTGCGGCGGTGATTACAAATCTGCAGCAGTTTCCTCAATTTTGATCTCAATTAATGTCGGTTGGTTTATCCCATCGGCAATCTATGGTATTTTATATTTTGCCCAGATCCCATTTTTTGAACAATACCGTTGCCAAGATTGGGTATGGAATCAAGATACTAGTAAACGCCGCACTCAATATATGGAAGTCGTCAAATCTACAGTTATTTCATTATTTTTGAATCAACTCGGTTTAACACTTTTTATTCGTTTTTTATGTAATATGGCAATGTCTCATACTGATGATCAAGAACATGTCCGTGAATGGTTATTAAATGTACCATCTGCAACTGAAGGCTTTATTAAAATGATGATAAGCTTGATGATTTTCGAAACTGTTTTTTATTGGTCCCATATCTGGCTCCATTCCCCATCTGGTTATCGTTATCATAAAGATCACCATGCGTTTTATACACCAATGGCACTTGCAGGTCATTGGGGTTCAACTGTCGATGGTTTAGTCTCTCTTCCCCTCCCGGCCTTTGCACCGGTTTTTCTATTAGGAATTCACCCCACTACCTTATGGTTCTATTCAATCATTCATACTTGTCATTCATCCTATGACCATTGCGGGTATGACTTCCCTTTCAACCCATTTCAATTAATCCCATTCGGTGGCCACGCCCAAGCCCATAATTTCCATCATAGTCATAACGTCGACAATTTCGGCCTTTATTGGCGCTTTTGGGATGTTGTAATGGGTACTAATAAGCATTGGGAGCGTTTTTGTGCAAAAAGGGATGCTTTAATTGAAAAGTTACAAAGAGGGGAAGAGGCTATTGATGATGATTATGTTATTAGGGACGGGGTTATGTTATTACGATGTGTTGCTGAAGAAGCTGATATTAAGAGCGGTAATGATAACTTGGACTTTACTTTTCAATATACCTTGAAGAGTGTTGATGAAGAAGGGAATATTATCTCTGGGAAGGAAGCTGCTGCGATTAAAGAAGCAAATGTAGCTAAAGAAACTATTGCTATTACTGATGCTAAAAAGTCTGACTAGTGGGGAGTGTTTTTTTGCGAAATAACACCCTTCTTCCAATTTTGCTTTAATTTATTTTGTTCTTCTTTCTGCATTTTTTTTTTATTTTTATTCTCAGTTTGGGATTTTTTTGCGGAAAATTGTATTTAAATTGGCTATATGGATACATATCCTCATTAAAACAATCCCATATCTGAGCTATCATCTTTTACTCCCTATTATTTATTATTATTATTATTATTATTATTATTATTCCTATTTGTATTATTTTTCCCCACAAAATACTTATGACTTTCTCGTTTTTTGAAAAATAATATTTTTTCCTCGCCCTTTTGGCATTTTAATCATCACATTTATTAATAAATTTCATGACCACCTGCTCAAATTGGCAGTTCAACGGGATGAAGTGGTATTCATAAGACCGTTCCGCTTTTAAAAACAAAATGGCGGCAAATGACCTCGATGCAGTTTATTAAAAAAAAGCCAAATTAACCAAATAACAGGGAGAGGGGGGGAGAGAGGAGTAATTAAGCTAAAGATAGATTTGATTAGATCATTATCCCAACCATGAGATAATTTATTCAAATCAAAAAAGAAAAAACTAAAAAAAGAAAAACAAATAATTTGCATCAATATTGAATATGATATTTTTCACCCAACGAATCTAATTCCTCATCAGAATACCCTTCAATAGATTTCTCCATATTTTCCTTATAGTACTCATGTAATTCATTCCCCCTTCTTTCACGCACATCTTTCAATTCTTCAGTCCCGAGCTTAAACCGAGCATTTCTTTCATCCGGGGTTAATTTAATATCCTTTGGTTGCTGTTGTAATAACTTTTGGCTAAATGGGATATGTTCAATAGGATAATACGGCCCACTTTCCGGCTCATAATTCCCAACAACACCTTCAGTAGCATCACCAATAGCGCGATATAATGCTTCTGGATCAATTTCAACAACTGGAGGCGTTGGTAGTTCCAATATATCCAATTTTGAACGTTTACGGGGGTCAGATTCAAGGCGGGCATATTCAATCAAGTTACGAACGCGTGATGGGTTATAATATTCTTCAAATTCATACAAAGATGTATCAAGATATTCTAATAAACCACGTGAGATCTTAGCTGCACTACGCGTAAATGCAGCTTGCTGTTGAATGAGTTCAAGTGCTTCTGTTTTTTTACCACTCTCCCACGTCTTTGCAACGTTTGAATCATAACTTTGTAAAAATGGATATAAAACAGCAACCATATCAGTGACTTCAAGAATAGCAGCTAATGAACGCGAAATTGAACGATAAACCGGAGCGAGATTCGGATGAATAAATTTATTTTCAGACGTATCACGGGGATTGATTTGATTTAAATAAGCTTGTAACGCATCTAAATTATTTGCAAATTGTAATTGAACTTCCATTAAACATTCACGATCACGCATCATTTTATAACGTTCTTTTTCAATAAATGTTTTATAACGGATCATATTTTTAAAATCATCACCGCCTAACTGTACATCAAAAGTCTTTCCCATACCGTCATCATTAGAAAATCTAAATATATCTTTTAAATATTGACGACACCATACGTAAACCTCAGGTTTAGCTTGATATCTTTCAATCCTATCAACAATTTCAGAAAACTCCCCTTGTAATTTTTCATCAGTCGCAAATTCCGCATCGCTAAACGATGATGGATCCCCAGCAAGTCCCTTCTGACGCATAACAGATCCAATCCATTCATCAAAATGTTCATTACTTTTCTCAAGCGGTGCTTTGTTGCGGGCAACACGGTTATTATTGTTTGTTTCCCAATGATGGTCAATATGGGTCTCGGGTGCTTTGTGAGGGCTAACAGACCAAATACCTTGTCTCATACCAATCGCAATGAGAACCATTTCTGGAGTATAAGCAATTGGGCCAAGTTTTCTTAACTTTTCTAAGGTGTTTATTTCATTGCTGTTAGTAATAGGGGTGAGTTTGGTATGGAAGGATTTAGTTTGTGATTTTGGGAGGGCTGAGTGAGGTGGGGAGAGAGTGGGAGGAGAGGTTAGTGTGGGATATTTTGGGACAGGTGGAGATATTTGTTGTCTCAAGAGACGTGTAGATGAACGAGTTGCGATGTGAAACATTAGGATATATGGTTTTGATTGTTTATTAATAGTATGGTGTTGTTATGTATCTTTGTGAAGGGTCTTTGTGGATTGTTTTTTGGCCGGGGAGGTCTTTGTTAAGTTGAGTAATACTGTCAAGGATGTGTGTTGTGTGGGTATTGTAGAAGGGAACGTGAGGTGTTTAATGGGTTATCAAGAATATTGTGAAGGAATTGTGATGATTTTTAGCAAAAAAATCGAGGATAGTTTTCTTTTTTTTTTGGAACTATTCCAAAATAATAAATGAACACTCAAGTAATGTTGTATTATAAACCATACTTAGCAAGGAGATCCCAATTCAGCGGGGAGGACAGAGTGGAATCGATAGAACTGACAATCAGGTCGCGAAATTGAATTTTCTTTTGACGCAATTTTTCCGAGAATTCAAGCGGAAAAAAAATGCTTTCAAAAAAAACACTCACATTTTGCTCAAAATTCGATAATACACCAATATGTGCTTCTGCATCCCGGTCAGGTTTTTATAAATGATGCCACCTCGACAATCCCTTCTCATTATGCCCTAGTACCATAATGATGACTTGTTTTTCCATTTTTTCGACTTCCACAAAGCCAAAAAACGGCACAGTTTTACATTGTGTTTGTTTATCCAACACATCGATTCGTGCCTTCATACCACTCAGTCTTTAAGGTTTATTGACTGAATTAAACCCATTACTCGGGATAGAGTCTTGTAACACCCTCAGATAAGGAATAAATTCGTATTTTTTGATGCAAAATTATTCAAATTTTTATGCACCAAAAATACCAAAAATACAAAACAAATTCTTTTCGTGTTCTTAATGTTCCTTCCTGTACCTGACCAATCGGGTATGACATATCATATACCAGATACTTTTAATCACAATTACACCGAAGTTATACTTATTTGCTATTAAATACTCCCCCGTAAATTAAATCCCCGCAAATTTTGACAATAGACCAAAAACACACAATCAAAACAAAACACCCAAACACAACACTCAAACACAACACTCAAAACTCAAAACTCCCCCCCTCTCTCTCACTCAAAATGTCCCGTGCTCGTTGGGAATATTCAGAAAATGGCCAATGGTATGGCTTCGATGATCTCACCACAACACATCTCGAAGAACAATATATTCGTCAACCTTACTCAACAATTAAAGTTCCAATTTTTGGTGCAATTTTTGACATAAATTTCTCACAAATGACCCGCACGGATGTCCGCAGAAATACCACAGACGCTGTCCGTCGCGTTTTGCCGGATAATTCAATCCCATCTATCCTAAACGCGAATCAAAGTAAAGCTATTTATGTTTGGCATTATAACGATAACGGCTACCGTAAATTAGACCCCCAAACAAATGCAAAATTTGAAAGAACGTTTGCAAAAAATCCAAACGCAAAATTTTTAATTTCCATTTTACAAACTCGTTTTATTGTTGATTTTTCCGCAATGCAGCTATGCCATTCTGAAACAAGTTCAACACATTCATTATTACGTTTAGATGTTAGTGCAACAGGTGGTTTTGTTGCTCCTAAGGCTATTAATACAGCAAAGCGCAATATTGTTGCTGGGAAAATTACCTCAAAAACGCGTATTCAATTACCGTCTGAAAAACGTCTTGCGGAACTGTTAGTTAATATGCCGACCCGCCCAGATTTTGCAACATGGTCATTACGTACACCTGATATTAATTTGTTAAAACCATCAAATAACCTCCCGATGTTATCACCAACAGATTATGAACACAAATCAAGTTGTGCAATTTGTTTTTGTGATATTTTACATCCAAAAACTGCACAAAATGCACATACTTTTGATGACGTTGAAGATTATCAGCCTGAATATTCAGAAGTTACTTGTTTTCCATGTGGTCACGTCTACCATCATGCCTGTGCAAAAGCTGCTGTTCAAACCAACCCCCGTTGTCCAGCTTGTCGTCAACCAATTTCAGCTACGTTTGGTTTACAACCTGCTGGTACTATGAATGTTTCATACTCCAACGAAACTCTCAATGGGTTCAAAACCAAAGGTATGATTTCTATCAACTTCAACATGGATTCTGGTATTCAAGAAGACAGACATCCCAACCCTGGTCGTTCGTATCATGGTGATTCACGTTCGCATTTTATGCCGGCGACAGCAAATGGGTTTAGAGCTTTGCGTTGGATCGCAATGGCTTGGTTACAATTTTCAATGTTTGCCGTTGGGTATTCCGGGACTAGGAACTGTGATGATGTTATTATCTATGCAATTCACTTAAAAACATCAACGAGTGGTGGGGAAAGCGGACATGGGTGGCCAGATAAGGAATATTTTGGCAGACTCAATCAAGAAATTAGAGATGCTGGGATTTTGATTGAGCAGTATATTTCCGAATATGATGATCTTGCAGCGGATAAAGCACCAGAAATTTATTTAGGGCCAACTTCGTTAGATTTGGAAGAGTTATAAAATTTGGAACCGTATTTCTTCACTTTGAAGGGTTTCATCGCTCCTCTCTTTTCGATCATATCCGTGTACACTCACTATTTCCAGTTTCTAGCCACTGTGCCGTTTGTTTGACTTATTTAATTTGTATTTCATTGTTAATTATTTGTAATAAATTGTCAAATTTAAATAATTTTCAAAATTTTCGACCATCATCAAGGTTGTCGGTATAATATTGGGACAGTCAATATGAAATGTCGCTCACCGATTTCCCCCCATCATATCTATCAATTTCCATGTTATCCCCGACTTCAGAGAGTTTAATTGAATCAGTAAATTCAATCAGGTAAACAAATCGACTTTTTTCTTTTGAGTAATTGCTTTTAATAGTCCTATACCTAGTGTGGTTAGGTGGGCCATTATGTTACCGAGGTGTTTTAGACACTTTGGGGGTCTTTGTAGATTTTTGATGAATTTTCTTGTTCTCATCTTGATTCCCGCAAAAAACAATCTTTGTCATTTTTTGTTTTGCAAGCCTTGGAAGGTATCAGATTGAAAAAACCGCTGATTAGTCAAAGTATACACAATTAAAAGTATTAATTTATTTAGCAATCAATGGTGAATAATCCGGTCGATCATTCGGGCGGATTAAGAGAGAAAATTAAGAATGTGTAGACAAAAGATGGGTATAATATAAATATAATATGAATGAAGGTGCTGATAACTACGAAGAACAGATAATTCGTTCAATATATAAAAAGGAATAAGATTAAATTGTAGGATTGACCTCATTTTCGTCAAAAAGAAAAAAAGAAAGAAAGAAAGGAAGAACAACGCTTTATTGGGGATGTTGTTGTTGTTGTTGTTGTTGTTGTTGTTGTTGCTGATAGTGTTGTTGTTGATCATAGTACTGTTGTTGTTGGTATTGATACTGTTGTCGTTGTTGCTCAGTATACATGTTTTGGTCAAACTGTTGTTGTTGTTGTTGATGATGATGATGTGGCTGCTGTTGTTGATTATCAAATTGTCCATTTATACCCAATTGATTCCCATCAAGTTGGGCAGTACCGCCATTACTATCATTATTTTGATTATTTAGTTGATGATTTTGATTTTGGTCCAAATTGAGATTATTTTGTTCAAAATTTTGTTGATCCCCATTATTATTGTTATTATTGTGATTATTATCATTCAATCCACCATGATTCCCCCCATTTAATCCCTCCTCGCTACCATTAACACTACGAATACCATCCCCTACCCCAAAAACCCCCTTGGGGTTATTTTCAATATTAAACCTATTGACACGCGCTTGCAATGCATTATATTGCATGATGTAACAATTGTATAACCAATTTTGAATTTGTATTTCCAAATCTTGTGCGTAAAACATTTTTCTATTATATCCTTCATATTGAGGGTTATCCCGGAAATATTTGAGTCTTTGTTCATATTGATTGATCCACGCCAAACTATCACTAGGGATTTGATACGGTGATGACTTTTCAAATTCTTTTAAAGATAAATAATTCGCGGAGTTTTGGTCTAATTCACTTTGGAGTTGCAAGAAAGGGGATAGTTTTGAAAATAACGATTCGCGTTCAGCTTTTAATTTTTGCATAGTAATATATTCCTTACAATCTGAACGTACGGGGAATGTTGTAGTGGTAGTTAGGGTGGTAATCTGCGATTGGTTTTGGGTGGGGATTGGGGTATGAACAATTAGATGCTTGATTTTTGGATTGATGATAACACGTTGTATATTCTCAGCACCCTTAGTTGTAGCAATAGCTAATACATTAGATGGTTTAACATCACCTGGTGTTAATTTACCAGAGACTAGATCAGAATGAAGGGTGTTTAAGGAGGTTTTTTCAGTTTCAAGTTTTGGTAAATTTTCAAGGGATGACAAGATTGGGAGATTAATTGGGATTTGTTTATCAAAAAAGTCTGAAAATTCAAGACCATTTTCGTATAACAAATCACTATTATCAATCAAATGGATATCATCAATCATAAAATTATCTGCGACATTTTGGAACGATTTTTTTTCGCATTCATCTCTAGTGGGTCCATAAGGGACCTTGTCGGAAGATGTAGATTCAAGATTATTAGGTAATGCCTCACTATTGTTATCGTCATCGCCCATTTTATCATCACCATGGTCATTTTCATGTTTATCACCTAAACCATTTTGAGCTTTTTTCTGAGCTTTAAATCTTGGTAGTGCGGCTTCAACAAAACGTTTATGAGCTTCACCATTAGTAGAATTGACTATGGCTTCAAACCATGATGGGGGGACAGTGTTTGTTTTTAGAGCTGACATCAAGTCATCGAGAGAGATATTTGACTGACCTAATAACGGTAAAAATAACCAATACCCTAACGTTTCATCTTGTAATTGGGTTAAATCAGTTTGAGATAGACTTGGATATGGATATTCCGAAAGAACTTCAAGGAGTGAGGGTGGAATTTTCTCCACCCTTTCGGCATTATTTTGGATCAAATTTCGATCATTCAGATCACTTTGTTGGACAATTTTTTCCTTTTCAGTTTGGTCATAAAAATTCTCCCCTTGTTTAATATCAAATAACATCGGATGTCTGCCATGTCCGTGTTTAATAGAACTAACCATTCTATTATTTGCCTCATCTTTAGCCTTAACATTAATATGGTTCAACATAGTCAACCACAAATCAGATAAGTGTTCTGGAGGAAACAACGTAGAATTGATCAATTGTGATAATAAATATGATAAGCCCTCTTGTTGAGCTGGCTTAATTAACAAACTAACATGTTCACGGCGGATATTTGGCGGAATAGGTGCTGCAAGATATGCATGTCCAATCGGTAGTTCTTTATTATTCGTGGTTGTAATCATTGTTGCGAGGGGATAGTTTTGATCATGGGATGCAATTGTATTAAAGGATTGCTCAATTTGATAACCTGATTTTAATGGGTCATTTTTTGTGAAGAGGTTGTCATAGACACGGATCCAAGAGTGCAAATCGAGAAGGGTATGATGGGTATAGAGCTTAAATATATGACGGAATGGGGATAACACTGCCTTTGGGGAAAGCGGTAAGACGCGGTTGTAAGAGTTTTGGTCAACATTGGCATATGATGGGGTTAAAAATTCAACACAATGTTTGGAGAATAATATTTCATCAATAGCAATATCATCTGCGAAATGGGATGGAAGGGGACGACGGTAACGGAATTCTTTTGGGGTTGGTTTTTGGGATTTATTTTTGGAGTTGTTCGGAGGGGGTAATAATGGGGTAGAGAGGGCTGTTTTGATAAGCTTAGAGGTAGTATGGTATTGATCAGGTTTTAATGGGATTTTACCGTCATTATTATTACGTTCAAGTGAAATTTCTATAAACTGTTCTTGAGCAATTTTTAATAATTCTTGTTGTTTTTTTGTTGGTTTTATTGTTGAAAAAATTGAATTGTTATTGATTAAAAAGTTATCATCGGTTTCAAGTTGACGTTTTCTTTTTTGGGTATCAATTTGTTCACAATTTTCAATCATTGGAGCAGTACGTTTGACATTTCTGACATAATCCTTCTGTTGAAGGGCCTTATCCATTAAAATATGACGTTTGTGGTCAGATTTAGCTATACTAATCCGAGCTTTACCACCGTTTTTGGGGGTTTTATTGGTGATATCGGCGACAGAAACGTTTAATTTTTTTTGCGAATTTTTTTTTATTTTTAATAATTTTAATAATTTTGGTGTAATTTTTGTTCCGAATTTATTTAAAGCTTTGGTTAATTTTTTGCCTTTTTTGGAAAAAATTTTCCCAAAAACAAAACCGTTTTTAATATAATTCCCATCCCCATCATTGTTATCCCCCACCATATTAACCAATGGCATAGTAGGTTTACGCAATGGTAATGTCGTATACATATTTTTCTTCGTTACGCGTGGTGCTGTTGCATGAAACAGAGCTTTTTGCGCCTCACTAAACTTCAAACTTCTCCCTTCCCTTTGGATAGCCATTTCCATAGCTTTCGAAGTCGCTTCAATTTGTTGAGTAGAGCCAGCTTGTGGGTATGTGTTACCAGATAAATGGATGCGAGTATGCCAGTTTTGGCTTGCGAATTCATCAAGAGAAGAACGGGCATGTTGTAGTAAAGCGTTTTGGTTCTGTTGGTTGAGTTCCCTTTCGCGTTGTAATAGCAATTTCAATAGCCCCTGACGAGTAGTCTGTACTAATTCATCACGGATAACAGATAACGAAAATTGATCTTCAAAAAGACGATATTGATGGTTTTTTAATTGGGCAATTTGACGAGTGTGGATTTGTGTGAGGGAAAAAAGTGCGGTTTTTTGTTGAAATTCTAATAATTTTAGTTGATCAATTTGTGAACAAATTTCGCCTAATTCTGCGTGTAAAATTTTATACATATTTAACCCTTCGCCCTTTTCAAACGTTGGTAATGGGAGGAGTGGTGGATGTGCATGGATAAGACGACTTGAGCGGAGTTTTTGCGTTTTTTGTGAATTTTTTGCGTATTTTTTGTCAATTTGTTGAGATTTTTTATCATTATTTGGACGCGAGAATTTAACGACTTTAAAATTCGGTTTAATAAAATCATTTTGAGAAATTTGTTTAACAATTTTGACTTGATTAGTATTATTATTATCATTATTACCATTATTATCAGTACCCATAATACCACCTTGCTGATCATCTGATGGTGTTGTTATAGTCGCGGTTAATTC
>Ga0256901_1001747_pt1 | contig 10548 bp, 10 predicted proteins | sample MC6MC0689MT_FD_190200 | JGI IMG/M metagenome (GOLD analysis project Ga0256901, IMG submission 190200) | Metatranscriptome of enriched soil aggregate microbial communities from Iowa State University, Ames, United States - MC6-MC0689-MT... | ecosystem: Environmental > Terrestrial > Soil >... | reverse complement strand
GGAAATAATCATTTTGTTTAATCTTTTTCTTTAACTGCATAATAATGTAATTTTAGCCCTTTAACCGATAGCAATAATGGAAGAAAGTAAAAGACAAAAGCAAGTTGCACGCATTATTCAAGAAGAAATGACCACGATTTTTCAGAAAGAGGGTTTGAATATTATTCAAGGTGGCATGATTTCTATATCTAAAGTATACGTAACCCCCGATTTACTTGAAGCCAGGCTACACCTGAGTTTCTTTAAATTGGACAATCATGCGGAATTACTTAAAATAATCAAGGAAAAAACAGGTGAGTTACGCGGAGCTTTAGGTAATAAATTGCGCCATCAATTAAGGCGCATTCCTGAGTTGCAGTTTTTTGCAGATGATTCTATGGAGCATGCTTCTAAAATTGAAGAACTTTTGGATAAAATTAGAAATGAATCGAAGCCTAATGATGAGGCATAAGCAATTGTTGTGGACATGCCTATTTCTTGAAACCATTTCATTATAAATGAGTCCTGCATTAAAGATAGCCTGGCGTTATTTCAGAGGAAAAAAATCTGCCCAGGCTATCAATATCATTTCTTGGATTAGCGTAAGTGCTATAGCGGTTTCATCGGCCGCTATGGTCATTCTATTTTCAGTATTTAACGGTTTGGAAGGCACGGTGAAGCAAATGTATTCTGCTTTTTATCCCGATATAAAAGTGACGGCTGCCAAGGGTAAATTCTTTGAAATAACGGATAATGAAAAAGCTAAAATTGAGAAGATAAGTGGTGTTTCCTTGGCCAGTTACTCCCTGGAAGACATGGTACTACTCAATGCCGACGATGAGCAAAAGGTGGCAACATTAAAAGGTGTAGATGAAAACTGGTTTAAAGTTAGCAGGCTAGATAGTTTTATGGTTGACGGCCAGGCTAGCTTCGAAAACAAAAATAGTTATGTGCCGGCAATAGTTGGTATAGGCGTGGCTATGTCCTTGCGTATAGATGTTCAAAATGTTTTTACAGGTTTGAAGATTTATTATCCTAAAAGTGGCGCTGTGCAAAGCATTATGGACAACCCCGAAGCGGCGCTCAATAGTATACAAGCTAAGCCAGAAGGCTCTTTTCGTATTCAGGAAGAATTTGATGAACAATACATATTGGTGCCATTCCAAGCTGCTAAATATTTGTTTGGTACAGGCAATAAAATTTCTTCTCTTGAAGTAAAACTAGCTCCCGGTGCAGATGAAGAAGATGTGAAAGCGCAACTTGCCGAAGTGTTGGGAAAAAAGGCGATAACCGCAAATAGATATGAGCAGAATAAGACTTTTTATATGATTATGAAAAGTGAAAGATGGGCAGTGTATGCTATTTTGCTTATGGTGTTGCTTATAGCATCTTTCAATATGATTGGCTCACTTTCTATGGTCGTTTTAGGAAAGAAAAAAGATATTTCTATCCTCAAATCGATGGGTGCTAGAAATTCAATGGTGCGTGCTGTTTTTTTAGCAGAAGGTGCATTGCTGGCGATTATGGGCGGCGGTATTGGTCTTTTGGTTGGTTTACTCGTTTGTTTGGGGCAACAATATTTTGGCTGGATTGCGCTTCCCGATGGATTCATTTTTAAGGCCTATCCTGTGGAAATGCACGTAGAAGATTTTATTTTAGTCATGGTTACAGCTTTGGTTGTAGGCCTTATTGCAGCTTGGTATCCCGCTGCCAGAGCGGCTAAACAATCGGTGTATGTGCGCGAGGAATAAGGGATTTTTATTTAATACTAATTAAGCTATGAACTTTATTGTTCCCTTTGCTCCAGCAAATTTAACCGTCAAAATTCGGCACAGTGATAAGATAATGCTTGTAGGCTCTTGCTTTACCGAGCATATTGGAACCAAAATGAGCAAGGTGAAAATGGAAATCCTACAAAATCCCAATGGTATTTCTTTTAATCCATTAAGTATTGCTGAAAGCCTGAAAGCTTGTATAGTCGGGCATCAATGCAAAGAAGCTAATTTGTTTTTACATAATGAACTATGGCATAACTGGCAATTTCATTCGCGTTTTTCCAATATAGATAAAGTGTTAGCGCTAGCGGATATGAATCAATCCGTGCTTAAAGGGAGTCAATTTCTTCAACAAGCAAATTGGCTTATCATCAGCTTTGGCTCTGCTTTTCAATATTTTTTAAAGCAAAATGATGTACCAGAAATAGGTGTGGCTAATTGCCATAAAGCGCCAGGCGATTGGTTTGAGAAGCGAATGATTTTAATAGAAGAAATTGTGGCTGAGTGGCGCGTGCTCATTGATGAGTTGCGGAATGTAAATCCTTCATTAAATCTTATATTTACAGTAAGCCCCGTAAAACATTTGAAGGATGGGGTGGTGGAGAACAGCAGAAGCAAAGCTATATTGATTGAGGCAGTAAGGCAATTGGAATCTTCATTTGAGCTCTGCCATTATTTTCCGGCTTATGAAATTGTTCAAGATGTGTTGCGTGACTATAGGTTTTACGATAAAGATTTGGCGCATCCTAACGAGCAAGCGGTAGATTACATCTGGTCGCAATTTTTAAAGGCTTGCATGGAGGAGAAGGACCATGAGCTTATCAAAAAAATAGAAGAGATAATGCAGGGATTGCAGCATAGACCAAGGTTTCCTGATACCCTAGCTCATGAGAAATTTAAGCGCGCCTTGTCTGAAAAGATAGATAAGCTAACCAATAGCATCGCTTATCTCGATTTTGCCAAGGAGTTAGCGGCTTTAACCGCCAATTAACTTCATTGATTCAATTTTAAAATTTGTTTTGCATAAACATACTGATATTTGTAAATCCATTTTAATCCACAGAGATATTCCTTATTTTTACTCGCTATTTTTTTTATCGGTAGTCTAAATTTCCAGAAGCCTAGTTATTTGGCCTCTAGGGTATTTTTATTTTTAAACTAATAATGAATCAAAACTTGGAACAAACAATTTCTTCTTCGTCAGTGGACATCCGCGAGTTGAACGACCGTATACATCAGCAAAGTGCATTTATTGATTTGTTGAATATGGAGCTGAATAAGGCTTTGGTAGGACAAAAGCACATGGTGGAACGTCTTTTGATTGGTTTACTTACCCAAGGTCATGTGTTGTTGGAAGGTGTGCCAGGCTTGGCAAAAACATTGGCTATTAAATCTTTGGCTTCGGCAATTAATGGAAAGTTTAGCCGTATTCAATTTACGCCAGATTTGTTGCCTGCCGATGTGGTGGGTACCATGATATATAATCCACAAGAACATAAGTTTGAAGTGCGCCGTGGGCCTGTGTTTGCCAATTTTGTATTGGCCGATGAGATAAACCGTGCACCAGCCAAAGTGCAAAGTGCCTTGCTGGAAGCCATGCAAGAGCGTCAGGTGACTATTGGCGATACTACGCACAAGCTTGAAGAGCCTTTCCTGGTGCTGGCTACACAAAATCCTATTGAGCAAGAAGGTACTTACCAATTGCCGGAAGCTCAGGTAGACCGTTTCTTGTTGAAGGTGGTAATTACCTATCCTAAACAAGAGGAAGAAAAATTCATTATTCGTCAAAACCTTAACCCTAACGGTTTTCCTAAGATAAACCCTGTTGTTTCCGTACAGGATATTTTGAATGGTAGGCAATTGGTGAAGGAAGTGTATATGGATGAGAAGATAGAGCAATACATTCTTGATATTGTATTTGCCACTCGTTTTCCAGAAAATTATAAGCTAGCAAAACTGAAGCCGCTTATATCTTATGGCGGTTCGCCAAGGGCAAGTATAAGTCTTGCACATGCCGCCAAAGCTTATGCTTTTATCAAACGCCGTGGCTATGTAATTCCTGAAGATATACGCGCTGTGTGCCACGATGTATTGCGTCACAGAATAGGATTGACCTACGAAGCTGAAGCTGAAAATATAACAAGCGAGCAAATTATAAATGAAATTTTGAACGTGGTAGAAGTGCCCTAGTCAAGCGTTTCATTGAAAGAATAATTATAAATTACCTTGAGGCAAATGTAATTTGCACAACGTTTTTATTATCAATTTGCTAACCTGCTTTTATCTTACATGACCACAGCCGAAATACTTAAACGTGTTCGTAGAATAGAAATTAAAACCAAAGGACTGAGCAATCATATCTTTTCGGGGGAGTATCATTCTGCTTTCAAGGGTAGGGGTATGTCTTTTAGCGAAGTGCGCGAATACAGCCATGGTGATGATGTTCGGGCAATTGACTGGAATGTTACTGCTCGATTTACTTCGCCGTTTGTTAAGGTGTTCGAAGAGGAAAGAGAGCTGACAGTAATGTTGCTTATAGATGTAAGTAGCAGTAGTTTGTTTGGTACCACTAAGCAATTGAAGCGTGATTTGATTACGGAAATGTCCGCAGTACTATCTTTCTCGGCAGCCACCAATAATGATAAAGTTGGTGTTATATTTTTTAGTGACAAAGTAGAAAAATATATTCCACCTAAGAAAGGTAAATCCCATATTCTGCGCATCATCAGGGAGATGATAACCATGGAACCAACGCAACAAAAAGGCACCAATGTAGGGGAGTGTTTGCGGTTCTTCAACAATGCATCTAAGAAACGAACAATAGCTTTTCTAATGAGCGACTTTATTAGTGCGCCCTACGAAGACACCTTGAAATTAACGGCAAGAAGGCATGATTTAGTAGGCGTGCAGATTTATGATAAGGCCGATAAAGAACTGCCAGATGTGGGTTTGATACATGTTCAGGACAGTGAAACGCAACAATTGAAATGGTTAGACACAGGCAATAAAGTTGTACGCAGTCAGTATGCCAAGGCTTTTGACCAACATCAGAAATACAGTGTAGATGCATTTAGAAAAAGTGGAGCAGCATTAATATCTGTACGAACAGATGAAGATTATGTAAAGGCATTGCAAGGCTTTTTTGTGAATAGATAAATGTTAATCCCTTAAACAAAACTGCTAGCGGCAGTTTAGTAATTTAGACTAATAAGATTATAGATTTTAATGACTATCAAATCAAAATATTTTTTTTCCTTTCTCTTAATGTTGTTCCTATCGCTTGGTAGTGCCATACAAATGCAGGCGCAGCAAGCCATGGCGGCGGCCAAGGTAGATGCAAAAACCATCACCATAGGTGACCAAATTAAACTTTGGTTGGAAGTGAAATTAGGTTCAGCAAATGATAAAGTTGTTTGGCCAGTAATTGCCGATTCGCTTAATGGTTTGGAAGTTGTAGAAAAAGGAAAGATTGATACCATTGTTGGGAAAGACACTTTTTTGCTAAGACAAAGGTTGCTCGTTACTGGCTTCGACTCTGGTCAGTATTACATTCCTTCCGTTAATTTTCAAATTGTTTCTGGCGGCCAAATTAGTAGGTTGACTACAGATTCAATTGCCATCAACGTGTCTACAATTGCAGTGGATACTACTAAAGCCTTTAAACCTATCAAGGAGATTGTGGAAGTGCCGTTTTCAATTTGGGATTATTGGCAAATATTTGTGGCAGCAATTTTGCTTATAGCATTTGGTATATTTATCTGGATTTATTTCATTAAAAATAAAAAGACAAACATTCCGGAGAAAGCAGCAAAAGTTGCACCTGAAAAAGCGCATGAGAAAGCATTGCGACTACTACAAGAACTGCGCCAGAAGCATCTTTGGGAAGATGGGCGAATTAAAGAATATTACTCTGAATTGACAGATATAACCAGAACCTATCTGGAAGAAAGATTTGATATTGCAGCCTTGGAGCAAACAACCGATGAGTTGCTAGCCTTATTGAAGAAACAAAATGATGCAAGATCCGAGTTGCGCAAGGTAAGACCTGAATTGAAAATGATTTTACGTACAGCCGATCTGGCAAAATTTGCTAAAGCCAATCCTTTGCCAGACGAACATACAGCCTGCATGGCAGCAGCTATAATTGTAGTAGAGCGCACGCAAGTAAAAGCAGGGGAGGTGCCGTCATGAGTTTCTTAGAGCGATTCCATATTATTCTTGCTCAACCACATTTTCTGTGGTTGTTGTTACTGTTGCCTTTCTTGATTTGGTATTTTGTAAGGCAAAACAAACAGCGCGCTGTTGTGTTTAAAATTTCGACCACAGAAGGCGTAAAAAATTTTAAGCAGCCATGGCAAGTAGTTTGGCGGCCATTGCTCACGGTATTGCGCTGCATTGCTTTTGTAATGCTAGTTATTGCATTGGCTAGGCCTCAGAAAACAAATGTAAGTGAGTCGATAGATAGTGAGGGTATAGATATCGTGTTGAGCCTGGATATATCGGGTAGTATGCTGGCCGAAGATTTTAAGCCTAATCGTCTGGAAGCCGCGCAGGCACAAGCTTTGAAGTTTGTAAACGCTCGCCAGACCGACAGGATAGGACTGGTGATTTTTGCAGGAGAAAGCTTTACGCAATGCCCTATAACTATTGACCATAATGTACTGAAAGAACAACTGAGCCAAATAAAAAGCGGTGTATTGCAGGATGGTACTGCTATAGGTATGGGTTTGGCTACAGCAGTAGACCGGTTGCGCGATGCGCGTGGTAAGAGTAGGGTAGTGATACTGATGACCGATGGTGTGAACAATACCGGTATGGTAGACCCGCAAACCGCACTTGAGATAGCCAAGGCTTACAAGGTACGTGTGTATACAATCGGTATAGGCAGCGAAGGCAGTGCTATGTCGCCAGTACAGACACCATTTGGTATTCAAAAACAAATGGTGCCGGTACAAATCGACGAAAATCTATTGAAGAAAATAGCTAAAGAAACAGGTGGTAACTATTACCGTGCTACCAGCAATAGCAAGCTTGAAAGCATTTACAAAGAAATAGACCGTTTGGAAAAAACCAAAGTTGAGGTGAATGCTTATAAACATTACGCCGAATTATTTTTTCCTTTCGCACTCATAGCAATTATTGCCTTGTTGCTTGAGATGATATTAGCCAATACTTTGTTTAAGAGGTTGCCTTAGTTTTTGTTTCCAGCCATAAACATTGTGCTTCATGGCTGGAAACAAATATTCCTATAATTTAGAATAAAATTTTACTGCCAGCATTTAACTCATAAGGTTCTTTGCCCTGTTCAAAAATCCTTGAACTATGTTGCCCTTCTGTAGTAACAGAATCTCCTAGAACCCTTATCCAGCTTCCTTCTCGCAAACCTACAACTGGAATGTTATTTTGGGTATGAAATTCTTTAATCCTTGTTTCCCTCGTTTCGCCATTATGTTTGGAGCTAGGATCAGGGTCGAGATAATGGGGGTTTAAATTAAAAGGTATTAGACCCATCGTGGAAAAATCTGGCGGATAAACAATAGGCATATCATTTGTGGTCTTCATATTAACGCCGCCAATATTGCTGCCTGCACTTGCACCTAGGTAAGGTGCGCCCGCTTCTACAGCTTCTTTTAATGTTTGCATCAAACCAAGTTCATGCAATTGTTTTACCAGAAGAAAAGTATTGCCGCCACCTGTAAAAAAACCTTTAGCTTCTTGTATTGCCTTTGTTGGATTTTCGAATGCATGCAAACCTTTTACTGAAATGCCTAATGTTGTAAAAGCCGTTGCAGCTTTGTTAGTATAGTCATCGTGTGAAATGCCACCTGGGCGCGCATATGGCACAAAAACTATTTCATGAATACCTGCAAACAATTTAGCTATTTCTGGTTGCAGATACGCAAGATATTCTTCACCAAAAAGCGTAGAAGTGCTTGCTAAAATGATATTTTTCATAGACGCAAATGTAAATAAAACTTAAGCAATTCTCAGGTTCTTACCATTTTTCGGTGAGGTATCTCCAATATCTTTTCGGCACATGGCGAATATGCAATTTCATATTTTTACGTGCTACAATGTTGGTACTTTTGAAATAATCTTTCCAAAGTATTGCATATAGCTCTTCTTTAGGGTCTACTTGATTTGCCTGCAATGAAACATTGGTAGTTGTTATTTCTTCCGTGAAATCAAATGTGATTTCTGTAACCGTTAGTTTGTCGTAATACAATCCATATTTCCTTCGTCGGTCGTATATAATCCATTGTTGGTCGGCGTATCGGTTTTTAAAATGTTTAAGTATCAAAGGCAATACATTGAAATCGGGATCTATAAAGGCAAAGAATATGCCATCTTGCGTTTCTTGAAAACGGATAAAGGCCTCCATTCTATGTTTTTCACGATGAACCTTTCTGTCCATTTGCGCTACAGCCAACACATATTCGTTGCCATAATTTGCAAATGCTCCGTGCTCATTATTGAAAATATACACCGCAAACCAGAAAAGATTTTTAAAAGTTTCAGCATCCTCTGCATGCCATGCGACATAGAATTTTCTGAGCCAATCGCTATCTAGTTTTTTCTTTAATCCCTTCCACACCCTATCTGCCTTGGCTTCGTCGGTTATTATTGTTAATGCTTCTTGTAAAAGTGATGGTTGATAGTTGATTGTGGTGTATAAACGTACCTGCGATGCTTTACGTTCAAAGTACTCGAAGATGGCCGTCAGTAAGCCTTTCAAACTCCCGTCAAATACGTAAATTTCCATAATCAAAACAAGGTTAATTGATTTGTAGGAGGTTTGAAAAATTTGCTCTGACTTTCGTTCAGAATTACTTGTCTAATTTTTACGGGATCCGAATCGTTAAGTTGAAAAGGAGAATCGGCACACCGAATAAAGTGTTTTGCCCGATTGGTAGCAATACCCATCTTTTTCAATTGAAAAAAGTGAAGCTTACCAAATTTCCTTGCCTGAATTATTTTTAGCGCCGAGGCTATTCCTATTCCAGGTACACGCATTATCATTTTATAATCTGCACTGTTAATATCAATTGGAAAAAACTGAGGATTGCGCAAAGCCCAGCTTAGTTTTGGGTCTATTTGCTCATCCAAATTAGGATGTTCATCATTCAAAATTTCATCTATTTCGAAATGATAAAAGCGCATCAGCCAATCTGTTTGGTACAGTCGATTCTCTCTTAGTAAAGGTGGCTTGGTGCCTAATGCAGGCATTCTATCGTCATGGCTTATGGGAATATATCCAGAATAGTACACGCGCTTCAGGGAGAAATTTTTATAATATTCGTCGGCGGTGTACATAATTTCTTTATCGGTTTCGGGCGTGGCGCCAATTACCATTTGTGTACTTTGGCCAGCAGGTACAAATTTCGGAACACTTTTAATCAGCCGTTTTTCATCCTTATAATTGGCAATACCTTGTTGAATAAATTTTAATGGTTGTCTCACTGCAGCATGAGATTTTTCAGGAGCTAGTAACTTCAAACCCGCCTCTGTAGGCATTTCCAGGTTAATACTCATCCTGTCGGCATACAGTCCTGCTTCAGATAAAAGTTCCTCACTCGCGCCAGGTATGGTTTTGAGATGAATGTAGCCATTGAATTTATGTTCGAGTCGGAGTAGTTTTACAATGCGTAACAAACGCTCCATTGTATAGTCTGCATTCTTAAAAATGCCGGAACTGAGAAATAGCCCTTCTATATAATTTCTTCTGTAGAAATTCATGGTAAGGCTTACTACTTCTTCAACTGTAAAAGCTGCTCGTTTTACATCATTACTTTTTCTCGACACACAAAAAGCGCAATCGTAAATACAATGGTTGGTTAGTAAAATTTTTAGCAAAGACACACAGCGTCCATCTTCGGTATAGGTATGACAGATTCCGGAATTGCTACTGTCGCCAAGACCCTTGTTATCATTCTTTCTATTGCCACCACTCGATGAGCATGATACATCGTATTTTGCCGCATCTGCCAGTATTTGTAATTTCTCTCTGATTCTATCGTACATGGTCTACTTCACTTTACTGCAATATAAGCCTTTCCCTACGTCTAATTTTGGCGTAGTTCCTATATATTTTTCAACTTTTTATAATGAATTGAAAGCTGCTTTTCTTTAAAAAATATCAACAAAATCTGAACTTTTTGTTGTGTTGACTGTTTGCCGAAATTGAGTTACATGAAAGGTCCTTTTCGATCTTTCAGTTTTTATAAGTGGAATTTGTTTTACTGTGACTTGTTCCCGTCAATAAACAATTTAGTTTGCGCTATGAGCCTAAATCGAACTTTTACAGAAAGCGAGCAAAATAAAGTTGTAGCCGATAATGCACCCAATTTAATTTGGATTTCAAACGTTGAAAATATTCCTTATTATTTCAATAAACGTTGGTTAGATTACACGGGTTTGCCAATAGAGCAGTTGCAGCATAACAAGTGGTCTGCGCAGCTTCATGCAGAGGATGTGTCGCAGACAACCGACCTTTACAAGTATCATTTTAGCACGCATTCGCCGTTTACAACCACCCACAGATTGCGGAATAGCGAAGGGCACTATCGGTGGTTTCTAAATAATAGCGAGCCTAGATTTGATGATAAAGGCGCTTTCCTCGGCTACATTAGCTCTTCAACAGATATTAATGAATTAAAAAATGAGGAGATTGAGCAAAATGCTTTTATACGGGCGGCCGGGCATGAAATTAAGACGCCCTTGACCACACTAACAGTAAGTACACAAATGCTGGAGACACTTATAAAAAGCCAGCAGCAAATGGATTACATCCCAG
>Ga0256901_1001746_pt1 | contig 10551 bp, 7 predicted proteins | sample MC6MC0689MT_FD_190200 | JGI IMG/M metagenome (GOLD analysis project Ga0256901, IMG submission 190200) | Metatranscriptome of enriched soil aggregate microbial communities from Iowa State University, Ames, United States - MC6-MC0689-MT... | ecosystem: Environmental > Terrestrial > Soil >... | reverse complement strand
GTAAATTGGGTATTTCAGGTAGATCAGTCTTACCAAATAACACAGCTTTATTTTCAATGAGACGAATATAGTTTATATACCCAATCAAAGCCAATGTTTGAACTTTGATCATAGTGTGAATAAAAAATAAAAAATGTTCATATCGATAAAATAAATGAGTGTAGAAATGATGTTGTATAATTTGAGTGGCTTTTCGTGGGAATGAGGGAGGAGACGACGGTGTTGATTTCGCAGATTGCTCATGTTTATCAGAGCTTGATGCGTTTGTTATGTTTCGGGAGGTTATTGGGGGTGAAATGTCACCGCTTAAATACACAGCATTAGTCTGAACAATCATTAAGTAATTATTATCAGTAAGCTGGTATGTATACTGTGGGGAACTAAATGGTGTTGCAGATTGGGTCAAATATGAATCAATACCCGTTATAATACGTTGTGGATAAACCACTTGATTGAAAATTGATGGGAATTTTGATGTGGGATTGGATAGGGGGGAATTTAGGAGCTGTGATGGGTGGAAAAATGGTGAGGATTGATATTTTGTTGCCGTTGCCAAAGTTGGATTGAGGTTTTTGTGTAATACAAATTGAGCTTGACTATACCCATCTTCTTTAGCTACTGAGGATTGATAAAATGGATGGTTGAGGATAAAATTAGGGGTATGAGTGAGTGTGGCGGAAATAAAATGATTAAAAAAGTTGTAAAATTTTTTTAACGAAAAGAGTATATCTTGGTACAAACAAACACTTTGAGTAACATTTGCGACCAAAAGTTTTGTTGGATATAGTTTATCAAATAATGATGGAGTTAATTTCCCAGAAAGGGGTAGTTCGTTCGTCGTATTTTGATATACATGACCCCATATAGCTAAAAAACTATCATATGTATTCCCATAATCAATATTAAGCCCATGGAGGTCATTTAAAACACCGAAATGTTGACGAGTATGAAGAAATAATAAAAATTCAGAAATTGTTTTTGAAATTTGCGTGGAATTCATCGAAATTGTTGTTATTTTTGCCAAATTATTTCTAATTAATTCATTTCTTTCCAAAATTCCCTCACATCCCTGCCCAAATTTGTTGTTAATTCCGCATACATCATCTAGACTGATTAATCTTGGTGGTTGGGGGAGGGAGATGTGGAAATCGGTTAATCTAGTGGGGGATAGAGAGGAAAGCACATTTTGATCCAAAAAGGACGTATTCAACTCCAATGATGATATATACGACTGTAACGGTGTTAATACGCCCGGGTTATTATATAATAACGGATATATATCAATACTATCATTAAGAAGACAATCACGCGTTATTATATCGAGAAGATAATATTTACGAAAAATTGCACAAATACCAATATAAATGCATAAAATCTCGTTTTGGCATATTTTTGTATCATTTGGAAGAAACTTTCCTCCCAAAATTAAATCCCCGTGTTTTTTTCGGCCAAAATTTGACGAAATAAAATTCATAATAATTTCAATATCCCGAACAAAATCATCACAATCAAATGATCGCCCGTCTTTGAGTTGAATTGGTAATTCCGCACCATTCTGATCAAATTGAGCTCCGTTCCAATTATTACCAATAATATCTGCCCAAAGTGTACAAGGATGGATAACGTTAACTGTTGTAGTATCAATACAATCATTCAAAATTGGTTTCACAAGTAAAGGACCACGTAACAATACAGATCGATCATTCTGTGTATAATTCCCAATATCTATCGGGTAATCATGAATAATTGGCTCAGAATAGGTCTGATGTGTTGATTTGTATGGAGTTAGACGGATACCATTATTTTTGGAGCCAAGGTTTGACTTTATGACTGTTTTTGGCTGCTTTGTTTGAGGTTGTGGACCGTGAATCGGTTGTGATTTCTGTTGTTGTTGTTGTTGTCGTTGTTGTCGTTGTTGAGTAGGGCTGGTCGTGGGTGATGAGGGCGGAGATGAAGCCTTTGTTGGTTTATTACCCATGGGATGTGAGAGTATAGAATGTCAGTGTCGAGAATGTGAATTGATAGAATGTAAATGTGAATTTATAGGATAGAATGTGAATTTAATGGCTAAAGATAGCGTTCAGGATGGGTATATAGAGAATATATCAGCGTTGTGAACTGGGGAGATGTGGTTTAACCCAAAGAAGGAAGTATTTAGCGGAAACTGTGGGAGAGGAATTTTAATCTGGATGAAAAAGATGGTGAAAATAGGGGGGGAGAATGAGGAGTGAGTGTTATAAACCAGGATTAATATATTCAATGTTGAGATCAAATCACTTCAAGAAATTGATCTCGAAAAAAATGACCGAGAAAGAAAAATGAGTTCAAAAATAACACCAAGTGGCGATATAATGTGATGATAAAATATGTTGAATATGGGTTATCAAATTCGAGCCGAGTTCTCCTTGTGAATGATCAATAACCGAGCATCAAGCCCATTTATAGAAACAAACTGACAAATTTCCCATCAAAATAAACATTTTTCGAACCAATTCAAAGGTCATTTTTTTAACTTGATTTTTACCATTCACTCCATTTGGATCACAATTTTCTTCATTCTTACGAACAAATGAATGAATATATTCTATTTTGTTCATCAATACTCTCGCGTACTGCCAGTAATACCACTTTTCGTCAGTTTTTGAAATTTCCTTTCAACTCTCCTCCCCAAATGTTATTTTCGGTAAGTTCATCATTACATCGTGGAGTAATTCTTTAATATTCGGTAGATATTACAAATATAATACGAACCATCACGGGATTAACCATAGGTACTCCCTTCATAACTCAAATTGGCTTGGATTTGGTTTTTATAATTTTCATTCACCTTTGGAATCATCTTACTACCCCTTACAAGTCTACCATCACTTACATATTACCAATACAAACCCTTTTCACCCCTTATTTACCCCACCATCCCCAACCTGACCCCAATACAAAACAAATTAGTAATACCCCCATGTCTGGCTATAACAACAACGGTCAGTCCTATCAACAGGGGCCCCAATATACCAGTAATGGTAATGTTGGTTATTACCCACCACAACAGCAAGGTTATCAATCACCACCGCCTCAAACTGGATACGGCACCGCACAAAGCTATGATCAACAACCCCTTGCTCCAGCTGGCGAGGAAGTCGATTATGACAACACCTTTGCTCCACAACCTGGTTATGTCCCAACTCCCCACCCTCCAGTGACTCTTTATTATGGTTATAATGCCCCTCATTATGGCGGTGATATTGAATCCATTTCAACCCGAGATGAACCTATTGAAGCGCCTAAATGTCAAGACCCATGTTGTGCGGTAACATTTATCTTAGCTCTCATCGCCTTTATTAGTTTAGCTGGGTTCTCATATTCACTTGCGATTACTGGCACCGTTCCGGTCGAACATGATTGGCAATTATCCCCTCAAGCTCGTGCAATTATCGGTATTTCAATCGGTATCTCAGCCGTATGTTCATTCGGTATGTTATTCTTTATCAAATCAAACGCAGCTTGTATGATTTGGACTACTTTGCTCTTTAACGCCGCGGTTTGGATCGTTGGCGGTGTTGTTATGATTGCTATGGGTGTTTTCTTTGGTGCAATTCCAATTGCTGTTGGTATCTTAATGACTATATACCCATGGTGCGTAAGATATCGTATTCAATTCGTTGCCGTTATGATTAAACACTCAATTAATGCGTTAAATAAATACCCTGGTGTTTTCGGCGCGTCTTTAATTGGTTCATTAGCTACCATTGCATCATTTACTCTCACTGTTACTGCCGCAACACGTTTTTCTACTTGGTATAATACCGAAGCCGGGTTTACTCATGAAGAAGAAAATACTGGTATCTTATTAGTTTTGGCATTATCATTTTTATTCTTTTGGGTGTGTGAATTTGCGCGTGGTTGGGTTCATACCGTTATTGCTGGTGTTGTTGGTACATTTTGGTACCTCCCAAATCAAACATTTGCGACTGGTCCATCTATGAAACGTGCATCAACTACATCAATGGGTTCAATTGCGTTTGGTACGTTATTAGTTGCAACAGCTCAATTCTGCCGTATGTTAGCCCATGTTAAATTTAAACAAGTCGCAAAAGCACGTGGGGGTGGTAAAAATGCTGGACTTTTACTCATTGTGTTGATCTTTTTAGCTTGTCTTGGTTGTTTATTTTCCATTTTTGAACGTACTTTGAAATGGATTAATCATTATGCATTTACATTTGTTGCATTATATGGTCGTTCTTATATGGAATCTGGTAAAAACGTTATGGAACTATTCTTCAATTCTGGTTTCATGATGATCGTCCAAAAAGATTTAACCGGTTTCGTTATTTCTTTGGGTATGTTGTTAGCAACTGGTTTATCCGCCGGTTTAACATTATTATTATTTTGGACTATGAACTGGGCTGATTTTAGTCAATATGAACCCGGTGCTGTTGCTTATTTAGCATCAATGGTCTTTATTATCTCGATGTACACATCCTTGCTCATTTTGACCCCATTACAATCTGCAGTTACAACTACCTTTGTTACTTGGTCTGAAGATGGTGCTGCTATGCAATCAGCTCATCCAGTTGCATTTAATGAAATGGTTGATGCACGTAATAAAGTCTTTATGTAAGATCTGTTCGAATTCTTTCTTTTTTTTCATTCATTCGTTATTTTCATGTGTATTTCATCATTTCCGTGAATAAATTTATTCTTTACGAGCAAATACGGTTTATGGGTATCCTTACACTCTAAATCGAATCAATCACCACTCAACAAATGGATCAAAATGCACAGACATTTGGTATAGAAAAATGTATTCAAAATATTACTACAAAAATTGATATGCGAGATATTAAAATGACAAATGTTTAAACAAATCAACGGCAATGAAAATAATAAATAACCCTTTCTGTACGGGATCAATATCACAACAGCGGGGACAAATTGACAAAAGAAAAAATATTCAAACTGATATTTTTGATTCTATCAATTTATTCAAACTTGAATACTTGAGTGGGAACAAAATAAGGCAGGGAAAAGAACCGCAGATGAGTTTAAAAAAGAATGAATCTGTCTGGAGTGGAGAAAAAAAGAATAATGAAAAAATGGGAGATTAGAAATGAAAAAATAATTAAAAAAATGAACTAAAAATAATAGAAAAAGAAAATAGATATATTATAACCCCATTAAATCAAATTTATAAAGTTAAATCATCAGCTAATTCAAAAGCTGGGACATCTTGTTCTTGTGATTTTGCTTTACCCTTTTGGAACGGAGAATTTGGTTTCAAAATAGAACCTTCAAATTCCTTACGACGTAATTTACCAGAAGCTTGTTGAGCCTTAGTAGCATTTTGGTATTGATTAAAATATAAATCATAGTGATCAAAGTGACAAAAGATATCATCTTGAATCTTTAAATCAAATGTTTGGCATAATTCACCAGCATTCCAAGCTTGTTTTTTATTTTCGGATTTAATTTGTTGTGCAGCTAAAGAATTCGCCAAGTGCGCAATAATAAAACGTTCTGGTTGGAAAGCCTTTAAGACTTTGGTAATTAATTCAGTATAATCATCCATATAAGCATTGGTTTCAAATGAAACAAATGAACAATTAGGTTGTGGGGTAATATGAATAGTCCAATAACTTTCACCTAATAAACCATTTAATGAATAACCATATGGTTCAAACATGTAATCATCAATAATGGAACCCGGTAAGAAATCAGCAATACCAGAATCCTTACGGATTTGTTCATTAGAAACACCTTCTTGGTAATAAAAGAATTTCATACGTTCTTGTGATAAACCAGTCATGAGGATTTCAATGGTAGTATCCTTTTCTAACATGGATGGATCATCACGAGCCATACGGCATTCAGCATTGTAGAAATTATAATGGTTTTCATTCGCACGGCCAACAATATATGCACCACCATTGGAGAAATAACTATCTAAAATACGACATTCAGATTTGAAACCCTGATGTGGTTCTAATTGACGATCTGGGAAGAAAAAGTTTTGACGGTTATAAAAGACGTTATCGACTTTAGTAAGACCGACAGTTGCTGCTAATTCTAATAATTTGGATAAACAATTAAGAAGAGTGGTAGTACCACAGGTCTTAATAACTAATTGATATTTATAAACAAACATTGATGATTCAGAAAGTAAATAAGCACGAGCATGTTCATTTTCAATAACATTAAGAATCTTACAATGAACGAGGTCAAGCATATCTTCCCAGTCTGGGCGTGCAACATCTAATAAAGATGCAGTATTGAGCTTTGATTTATCAACACCAATATCATCTTCATATTCTGAAGGTGGGACGAACCAAACTTCAAGGACTTTTTCTGGCTAATGAGGATTGGGGTGGGGTGGGGTAGTGGGATGGGGTGGAGTGATAGTGGGGAAGAAAGTGAGGCCGCAGAAAATAACAAAAAAATTGAAAAAATGCTCAAAAGTATGGACAAACGCGGAACCATAGTATTAGGATATTAAACCCGCGGGAAATTTGTTAAAATTGAGACAAATATTAAACTTGATCAATAAACAACACAATAGAAGACGCGGATGAAGAAAAAAAAAATGACATTTTAAATACCACGCAAAAACTGCATTTTAAAAGTTAAAAAACGTTTCATCAATGTCAAAACCGTAAATAACATACGCTGTAGAAATTATATAATGGGAAAGGGAAATTTTACAAAGTTTGAAGGGTATAAAGATGAGGAAAACTGAATTTGAATAAAAGGTGATGCATAAAAATCATCAGGGTTTTAAAAAATGGGAATTTTTGAGGCTAAGATGGTATCGGATAAACATACCCTTCAAAGGAGAAGTGTTCTTGTTCTTGTTCCATGTGATGAAAATCAAGCTAAGGCAATATAGGACAACAATGAGGTGGAAATAATGATTAATAAGGCAATTTGGAAGTGAATATTGAAGCAATATCATATAAAAATATATTGTGCGGGGTTAATATAGCTGCGAGATGATATGAATCGAGGAGCCATCTTGATTAGGAATCATCGTCTAAATGATTTAAAAAGATTAAATATTTTTGGAAAAATAAAATTAAATCGGTTCCGTGAGCAATTATTTTCAGGACGGTACTGTTTTGTAACGATGATATAGTGATGTGGGGAGTGATAAATAATAATATCGACATGGGTAAAATCTGAATACGGTAATGATCTAATACGTGGACTTTTTAATCCAGAATTAAGACAAAAAAGAAAATCAAATTTGATGAAAAAAAATTGCAAAAAAAAAAATAAAAATCTCCTTTTTTGTCTTTCTGGGGGGAAAGATGCGAATTCTTGGGGGTAAGATATTTTCAACTGGTGGTAATTATAACCAGAATATCTTTTCGCCCGGGAGCGAAGCGTTAAAACTCCATATTGGACCCCAAAATGAAAAAAATGTATTTTTTCTTTTTTTTTGCATTTCTTCCGTTTTGAAATAAATTAAAACGACCATCACTCCGGACAGTTTACCGTTATGTGGATTATAACCCCCATTGTGGTGATATTAACCAATATCAAAGTCCATAACCATAAAATAAACAACAAGATAAGGAATTTGGGGAAAGTGTGGAATTAAATTTGGTCCAAATTAGGCAGTATATGGACAACTTCTCATTATGTGTAATGAAAATGTATAAATTGAAAGATAACCGCAGTAAGCGGTAAGTTATAACCAAGAATGGCACGAATTTTGCTGAGAGTGTGGATTTGTGGGAAATTTGGCAAAATTTCGTTTTTTACGAATTTATTGAAAATAAGATGACGGAAAAAAAAGAAACGACATGTACTTTACAATCAAGAAGAGATGAAAACAGGGAGTATAGAATGGAGAGAAAAGAATATAATAAATAAGATAAATAGGTATATACACAATGAAGCGCGGAATTGTGATGAAAAAGATGAAAAATAGTCATCAACAAAAAATCACATTTATTCCTTAATTTCTTGCTTAGTACCATCAATTTGACCCTTATTTTTCAATTTACGAGTGCCTTGATTTTCCATTGAACGTTGTTGTTGAGCAAACGCCAATGCTCGAGAAATATTCTTCGCATTAACTTCAACATCTCCACCTTTTTCAGTTTGTTCAATATTTAAATTGGTATAATTCCTAGTATCAAAAGACCCAGCAGCAGCTTTTGGACCCCAATATGCAGTCGGGTTAAGGAAAAAAACTGGAATTTTCACACGTTGACGGAGTTTAAAATTAATTTTGTGTGTAATTGGTTGGGAGAGGACCCATTTTGATAATTCTTGTTGATGTGAAGGTTTTTTAGCAACACTACGTGCCATAACATCATATTTAATCGCACAAATATTCGCATCAGGCGGTTGACTTGATGGACGTTTTTGTGGTGGTTGATCTTCAACGGTTGATCGATCTACACCATGTTCTGATTCTGCCCGCACAGAACTTTGTTCGGAAACTTGTTCAAAATAGTTCAACATGGTTGCATTTTTGTCATCAGCAACAAAAGTATTTTTTTGTTCAATTTCATCAGGAGTAAAGGTTAATTGATTCCCTTCAATATCAGATACTTTATCGCTAGCAACATAAGCACGTGGTGCTGATGAACAATTTACCCATGGCTTATTAAGAGTACCATTTTCCATCACAACATAAGCACGCAAAACGTCAATATAAAACTGCCATGGTGCGTTCGTTTTGATCATATTCGGTGCAGTGTGTGTTTCTGAAACTAAATAACCAGCATTGAGAAATGCTGATAAAAAGTGTTCAATTTTTGGGGTCGAAATACAAAATGATTGGGAAATTGAAGACAATGGTAATCCTAATACTGTCGGGAGTTCAGAATATGCCATAGTAAGCATACCTTTAATACGCTGATAAGTACCAAATTTTTTAGTTTGAAGTGAAACCGGTGTTAATGCTAATAATTCTGGTTCTTTTAATTCAACTTTTTTCTTTTCTTCTCCATTCCCATCTCCATTCCCATCTCCATTTTCACCCATTTTGTCTTCTTGAATCAACTTTGCCTTTTCTTCTTCATCGCAAAGTCCACGATATTGACGGTGTTCCAAAGTTAATAAACATTGTTTAACAAAATGTTGATTATGAATCTCATCGCCCCAAATTGGACCACATACTTTAATGCGACATTGGCAAATTGGGCATTTATCTGGCAGTGGTTCAGTCCCATGCGTAAATTTGCTTTTATTTTGTTTAGAAATATGTAAATTAGGATCATAGGCCGGAGTTGCAACCATACAACGTGAATCAAATGTAGTACGACAACCAACACAATGACCAACAAAGGCATGACGGGAACCTGAAAATTTGACCAATAATGGCGATGTAGTAACTTTGACAAAAACACGCATATAAAAATCAATAGATAATGATAAAAATGGTGTAATTGAACGGCCATATTTACTAGCAGTGCTTTCAATCGTATGTAATAACATACGAAGGCCGAATTCTTTTGAGATGTCATTTGCATGAAGTGGGATTGAATTATATTTACCAAACCCAGTTTCTAAATAATTCCCGCACAAAACAGCCCCATCAGTACAAGTAACGCATAATAACCCATCGTCTTGTACAGCTTGAAGTGCAGCATCAAGAAATGGTGATGCCGAACCATACGGGTCTAAATCAACAACATTCCATAATGGAGTCGTTGGGAGATAATCTTTAGCAAGTGATGTAGTATTACCATGTTGTGCTTTATATAAAAATGCCAAAGGATGTGAATCTGGGATATTTTCAGGTTGTGGTGGGAGCGTGGAATCTGAATGCAATTTGATCTTTTTAACTAAATCACGTGTAGTGGCACGATTAGCATATAACGCAGCAGTAGCTTCGTTACGATTTGGAATAACACGTTCTAATGGTAATTGATTGTATAAAACATTACGTCTAATTGATTCAACGGCTTCGGTGTCCATATCATTGACATGAATAGTATCAACATACGGGATTTCATTAAAATAACGAATTGAACGTAAACCGGAGGCAGAAAGTGCTTCAAAGATACGGACACCGTTGTATTGATAATTTAAGGGTAAATTATCATCCTGACAAGCCTTGGTTGAATTTAGTTGAACCATTTGGTTATCATTAGTAGTGTTGGTTGTAGTAAGAGTAGTTGTAGTTGTTGTTGAAGGGTCTGTTGGTGTTGGCTGGAGGGGTGGTGATGGTTTTTGTTTTTTTGATGGCTGAGCAACATCTTCATCATTCTGAGCCACATCAGCAGTACCTACAGTAGTAACCGATGAATTTGGACTCGGAGATGAACCAGAACCATCTTGTTGATTTCTTTTATGTTTTGGGACATAATCAATACCCTTTTGTAACCATTGTTGAGCTTTTAACGAGCGCATTTCCATTTCGTTTGTTGAAAACTGGGAAATAACCAAAATGGATAAATCACGATTAAATTCTTGGACTTCATTATAAAAGACTTGGTTCCCATCTGGGACTAAAACAGCAGCAGTACCTTCTTTGATTACGTTAAACCCAGCTGGGACTGGTAAATCGGTCCATTTTGTGTTGGAATCCATATGTATGAG
>Ga0256901_1001743_pt1 | contig 10565 bp, 7 predicted proteins | sample MC6MC0689MT_FD_190200 | JGI IMG/M metagenome (GOLD analysis project Ga0256901, IMG submission 190200) | Metatranscriptome of enriched soil aggregate microbial communities from Iowa State University, Ames, United States - MC6-MC0689-MT... | ecosystem: Environmental > Terrestrial > Soil >... | reverse complement strand
CTGCAGCGCGTTTTGAGACTTTGGTATACCGTGCAGCGGAACAGGGCGCAAAAGTACTCTACGATCCGGGCAGGCAGGGCGCGCTGCTGCCGCCGATCGTGGTGGATGAGGTGCCGCACGAATCCGAGCTGGTCATGCAGGAAACGTTCGGGCCGGTTATTCCGGTCATTCGGGCACCTGACGACGATGATGCGCTGATTGCGTTGTCCAACTCGACTGATTTTGGTCTGTCATCGGGTGTGTGCACCAATGATTATCGCCGGATGCAGAAATATATTCGCGGACTGAAAGTGGGTACGGTCAATATCTGGGAGGTGCCAGGATACCGGATTGAAATGTCGCCGTTTGGTGGCATCAAGGATTCCGGCAATGGTTATAAGGAGGGGGTCATTGAAGCGATGAAGAGTTTTACCAATGTGAAAACCTTCTCGCTGCCGTGGGAGAACTGAGGGCGGACGGAGACCGGGCTCAGGAGTGGGGGAGAAGCACATGAAAGTGGCGGTGCATACAGAAGGTGAATCCAATCGCTCAGTGGCGCGGCAGCGCTGGCAGGCGCAACAGAACAGTCCTGCCATGCAGGCGCTGCTCGACCGCGATGCGAAAGTGTTCCTGCATCAGAGCCTGTCCAGTCCGTGCCTGACTGCTATTGTCAAAGCGCAGGGCATCTGGATTGAGGATGCTAATGGACGCCGGTTTATGGATTTCCATGGTAACAGCGCGCATCACATTGGTTATGCGCATCCGCGGCTGCTTGCAGCGGTAAAAAAACAGATGGATGAGCTTTGCTTCGCGCCGCGCCGGTTCACCTGTGAACCGGCGGTCGCGCTTGCTGAAAAACTTGCAGCACTTGCCCCCGGCAATCTGGGTAAAGTCCTGTTCACAACCGGCGGTTCGGATGCCATTGAGGTGGCTCTGAAAGTGGCGCGTGCGGCCACAGGCCGATTTAAGACCCTTTCCTTCTGGGATGCTTTTCACGGGGCCGGCTTCGGCGCCTCATCGGTGGGAGGCGAGGCCACATTCCGTTCCGGTATTGCAGGTCCGCTGCTGCCCGGCAGTGAGCATGTGCCGCCTTTTGCCTGTTACCGGTGCCACTATAAGCACAAGGGGCCGGATTCGTGCGGGATTGCCTGTGCGGATGTGTTGTCATTCGTGCTTGAGCGGGAAGGGGACATTGCAGCGGTCATTGCCGAACCGATGCGTGCGACGCCTTATCCGCCGCCGGAAGGCTTCTGGAAGAAAGTACGTGAGGCCTGCGACCGGCATGGTACCCTGCTGATTTTTGATGAAATCCCGACCGGTCTTGGAAAAACCGGGCGATTTTTTGCGTCGGATCATGACGGTGTTACCCCGGACATGATTGTGCTGGGCAAAGCGCTGGGCGGGGGTCTGTTACCTGTTGCAGCCACTCTGGTGCGACGGGATCTGGATGTCTGCGGCGATTTCGCCATTGGTCACTATACCCATGAAAAAAATCCGGTGACAGCGCGTGCTGCGCTGACAACGATTGAAATCATTGAACAGGACGGTCTGACAGAGCAGGCAGCGATACTGGGTGCGCATGCGATGGCGCGGTTGCGTCAGCTTCAGGCGCGCTGTGTTCATGTGGGCGATGTGCGCGGCCGTGGCCTGTTGTTTGGCGTCGAGCTGGTAAGCAACCGGGAAACCCGCGCGCCGGCCAGTGATCTGGCGGAAGCTGTCTATTACCGCTGTCTTGACGGTGGCGTGAGTTTCAAGATCAGCCAGGGCAATGTGCTGACGCTTTCGCCTCCGCTCATTATCAGCCGCGCAGAACTGGACCAGGCGCTTGATATCGTTGAACAGGCTATTCTCAGTGTCTGTGGCTGCTAAGCTTCTTCTATAAGTTTAACCTTGGCATTCATAAAATAAATAGATTTTACTTATTCAAACCGAACCCACACTATACTGAACAATAAGACAAAAAGTCTGCAATCAGCAGGCAGGGAACATAAACGACGCCATCTGAGGCGAAACAAATGGGGACACTTCACATGCTCAGACAGGGTAGCATTTTTTTATCTCTCGTCACGTCATTGAGTCTGGTCTGCGGGGCGCAGGCGCAGCAGTCCGAACTGACCGTTTATACTGCGTTTGAGGCCGTTGATCTGCAGCGCTTTGCGGATGCGTTCAACAAGGACCATCCGGATATTAAAATCAACTGGGTGCGCGATTCCACCGGCGTGATGACGGCGAAACTGCTGGCAGAGAAGAACAATCCGAAAGCGGATATCATCTGGGGCATTGCCGCCACCTCGCTGCTGGTACTCAAAAGCGAAGGCATGCTTGAGCCTTACACGCCAAAGGACGTCGACAAGCTTGATCCGCGTTTTGTGGATAAGGACCGGCCAACAAGCTGGATCGGTCTTGATGCTTATGTCGCGGCTGTCTGTTTTAACACGGTCGAGGCTGAGAAACTCGGTCTTAAGGCACCGGCCAGCTGGGCGGATCTGACGAAACCCGAATATAAGGGTCATGTGGTCATGCCAAACCCTGCATCGTCGGGAACCGGCTTTCTGGATGTGTCGTCCTGGCTGCAGCTGTTTGGCGAAGCGAAAGGCTGGCAATTCATGGATGGGCTTCATGCCAATATTGCCAATTACACCCATTCCGGTTCCAAGCCCTGTAAGATGGCGGGTGCGGGTGAAATCCCGATTGGCATTTCGTTTGAATTCCCGGCCTCGCAGGTCAAAAAGGCTGGCGCGCCGATCGATATTATTTTCCCGCAGGAAGGCTCGGGCTGGGAGTCGGAGGCTGTGGCAATTATGGCGGGTACGCCCAATCTGGATGCAGCAAAAACCCTGATGGACTGGACACTGACGCGCAATGCGATGGAAGCGCTTAATCAGAGCTTTGCGGTTGTTGCTCTGCCGGAGGTTGCGAAGCCTGTCGACCATATTCCGGCAGATCTCAAATCGAAGATGATCGATAACAATCTTGAATGGGCGGCCAATAATCGCAAGGCAATCCTGGACGAGTGGACGAAGCGCTACGATTCCAAGTCGGAAACCAAAGGCTGACGCATTTTCTGCAGAAACGTGACCTGCCGCGCGTCGCAGTCCCGTCAGTGGATGGTGTGCTGTGATGCCGGCGGTGTGTATCAGGGTCCGCATCGGAGAACCATATGCTCATCCAGAGGGATTTAACTGTGAACAGTGGCCGGACTGAAGCGCCCGGATCCATGACCGATCCGCTGCATGCACCCGCTGCTGCAGCGTCCGCCCGCAAAAATTACCTGCGGATCGAGGGTTTGTGGAAAAGTTTCGGAGAGTTTCAGGCTCTCAGAAACATCCATCTTGAGATTGGTGAAGGCGAGTTCATCTGTTTTCTCGGACCTTCCGGTTGCGGCAAGACGACGCTTCTGCGTGCGATTGCCGGGCTTGACCTGCAAACGCGGGGCGCCATTTTTCAGGGTGGGCATGATATTTCAGTGCTGCCACCATCACAGCGCGATTATGGCATTGTCTTTCAGTCTTATGCACTGTTTCCCAATCTGACGATCGAACAGAACGTGGCTTTCGGGCTGGAAAACCGGAAGCGGTCGCGCGCTGAGATCCGGAACCGGGTGGAAGAACTGCTGGCGCTGATCGGTCTGAGTGATCAGGCGCGCAAATACCCTGCTCAGCTTTCAGGTGGCCAGCAACAGCGTGTTGCTCTGGCGCGCGCCATTGCAATTTCGCCGGGTCTGCTGCTGCTTGATGAGCCACTGTCTGCCCTTGATGCCAAGGTGCGGGTGCATTTGCGTCATGAGATCAAGGAATTGCAGCGCAAGCTCGGCGTGACCACGATTATGGTCACGCATGATCAGGAAGAAGCGCTGGCGATGGCTGACCGCATTGTGGTGATGAACAGCGGTGAGATCGAGCAGATTGGCCCCCCGCTTGAAGTCTATCGTCAGCCAGAGACTATGTTTGTGGCAGATTTTATCGGTGAGACCAACAAATACCCGGTTGTGACCGGCAGGGATGGCGCTGTCCGGCTGGGGCGGTTTTCTCTCCAGTGCCATCCGCATGATCTCGCTGTTGGTTCGCAAGCCATGGCGGTCATTCGCCCCAATGATATTATTCCGCATGGCCGGCTTATTGACGACCGTTCTTTTGCCGAAAATGGTGAGAACCTCATTGAGGTTCAGATTGAATCGATGGAGTTTCTGGGGTCGTTCTGGCGCACCCGCATGCGCAGCCCTGACCTGCAGAACCAGATGCTGGTTGCTGATTTTTCGATCAACGCCGAACGCCGGCTGCAGCTGGCTGCGGGGATGTCGATCCTCGTTCAGCTTCCGAAAAGCCGGCTGCTGGTGTTTGGCCGCGGAGACAGGGCATGAGCACGCTCAGCGATCATCCGGGGATGCCGGCCCGTTCGTATAAGGCTCTCACCCGCAAAGTGAGTATGGACGACTGGATCAAGCGCAGCATGATGCTGGTGATTGGTCTTTACCTGCTTGTGACCCTCGCAGCGCCGCTTTATGTGATGCTGGCGCGATCGTTTAACAGTTATCAGTTTGCGCTCGCCGATTATGCGGTTCAGGTGGGCGACGGCAGCGGTAACTGGCAGGAACCGGAAACGCTCGCAGCGCGCAATGCTGTGCTTGGCGTGTTTACTGCGGAAGAGCTGGCGACCTCTGGCAGTGGTCGTCTGTCGCCCGCTGATCTGTTTCCCGACTTCAGCTTCCGCGGACCTGAACATTACCGGATCCGCGGGCTGACACCGCAAACCCGTTTTCTGATCGGAACCACGCCGCATCAGGGCGAAGCGTGGCAGGAAATGGATTCCGGTCAGTTCCGGCGCGTCATGCTGATGCCGTCAACAGCCACCGGTCTGGAAAACTACCGAACGTATTTCTCGTCGCCGGCTTTGTTTCAGTCGATCCGCAACTCGGTCATGATTGCTCTGATCAGCACCATTCTGACGGTGGGACTTGCCTTTGGGTTTGCTTATGCGCTGACGCGATCGCAGATGCGATTTAAGGGCTTTTTCAGGCTGGTCGCTGTCATGCCCATTCTGGTGCCATCGCTGCTGCCTGGGATCGGTCTGATTTATCTGTTTGGTAATCAGGGTATCCTGAAAGATCTGTTGATGGGGGTACCGATTTACGGGCCTCTGGGGATTGTTCTGGGATCGGTTTTCTTCACCTTCCCGCATGCGCTGATGATCATATCAACTGCGCTTGCTGTTTCGGATGCCCGGCTTTACGAAGCGGCGGATGTTCTGCGGGCATCGAAATGGCGGACATTCTGGACCGTTACGGTGCCAGGTGCCCGTTATGGACTGATTTCGGCGGCGTTTGTGGTGTTTAATCTGGTGATCACCGATTTTGGCCTTCCCAAGGTTATCGGTGGGCAATTCAATGTGCTGGCGGTTGATGTCTATAAGCAGGTTATCGGGCAGCAGAATTTCGAAATTGGTGCGGTGGTATCGGTGATGCTGCTTGTTCCGGCGATTGTTGCCTTTCTGGTCGACCGTGCCATTCAGCGCCGGCAGGTCGCGCTGTTGTCGGCACGTGCTGTGCCGCTGGTGCCGAAAAAGAAGCGGCTCCCTGATAATCTGAGCCTGCTGTACTGCAGCCTGATCGCGATTTTCATCGTCGGTCTGATGGTGGTGTGTCAGCTGGCAGCAGTGGTCAGGTTCTGGCCTTATGATATGACACTGAGCCTGCGCAATTTTGATTTCAGCCGGATGGACGGCGGCGGCTGGGCTGCCTATGCCAATTCGATCAGACTTGCTCTGCTGACCGCGATTGTTGGGACGGTGATTGTGTTTACCGGTGCCTATGCTGTTGAGAAAGCCGATGGTTTTCCCACAGGACGGATGTTGTTCCAGTTTTTCGCTATGCTGCCGATGGCCGTTCCCGGCATGGTCCTGGGCCTTGCCTATATTTTCTTTTTCAACAATCCGGCGAACCCGCTGCACGGCATTTATGGCACGATGACGATCCTCGTGATCTGCACGGTAACGCATTTTTACAGTGTTGCGCATCTTACAGCACTGACGGCACTCAAACAGATGGATTCTGAATTTGAAGCGGTATCGGCGTCCCTCAAGCAGCCGTTTTATAAACTGTTTGTTCGCGTCACGGTCCCGGTCTGTCTGCCAGCTATCCTCGACATTTCTCTGTATCTGTTTGTCAATGCGATGACGACAGTATCGGCAGTTGTGTTTCTGTATTCGGCCCATACCGCGCTCGCTTCAGTGGCTGTGCTCAACATGGATGATGCGGGGGATATCGCGCCGGCAGCCGCTATGGGCATGATGATTTTCTACACAAATGTTGCCGCGCGTCTGATTTATTTCGCCATTTCGCGTGTACTGCTCAGGCGCACGCAATCCTGGCGGATGAGAGAAGCCTGACGCAGGCACCGCAATCAAACCGGATTGAAAGGCAAGTGCGATGACAAGCTGTGATGTTGCGGTGATTGGTGCAGGGATTGTGGGACTGGCGCATGCCTATGCCGCCGCAGTCCGGGGGAAAAAAGTCATCGTTGTAGATCGGGACGACCGCAACAATGGCGCATCGATCCGGAATTTCGGTTTTGTGACGATAACCGGGCAGGCGGCAGGCGACTGCTGGACCATGGCACGGCGCGCCCGCGATATATGGGAGGACGTGGCAAAGGCTGCCGGGATTGAAATTGTTCAGCGCGGGATGTTGCTGGCTGCGCGGTCCGGACATGCCGAAACCGTTATTGACGCATTTCTGAAGACCGACATGGGGGCTGAATGCAGGAAACTGTCCACCGGTGAAGCACAGCGGATCATTCCTGACTTACGACCGGACGCGACCGGGCTGGCGCTGTACAGTCCGCATGAGATCCGGATCGAGTCCCGGGATGCGGTGCCACGTCTGGCGGCCTTTCTGCAGGAGCGGCTGGGTGTCGTGTTTCGCTGGAATACCGATGTGCATGCGGTGGAGGCTCCGACTGTGCTGACAAGTGGGGGAACGATCAGCGCCGAAGCGATCATTGTTTGTCCGGGAGATGATTTCACGGGGTTGTTTGCGGACCGGCTGAGTTCTTATGGTCTGACGCGCTGCAAGCTGCAGATGCTGCGGGTGTCTCCGGATGCAAGGGCGCGGTTCGGAGCGACGCTGCTTTCTGAGCTTTCTCTCGCCCGTTCAGCCGGCTATGCGGGGCTTGCGGGGATGGCTGGGCTGACGTCGCAACTCAACAGCGAAATGCCAGGCCAGCGCGACAATGACATTCATCTGATTGTTGCGCAGTCGTCGGACGGTTCGCTGGTTGTCGGCGACAGCCATCACTACGCCCGCACGCCTGATCCGTTCGGGTCGGCTGGAATTGATGCGCTGATGCTGGCCGAACTGGATCGTGTTGTGGAACTGCCTGGACGCGAGGTCATTGCGCGATGGGTCGGAACCTATGCATCAGCGAAGGGCCGCTGGCGTCTGACCGACTGTCCGTCTGATGCTGTGCGCGTGGTTGTGGTGACAAGCGGGTGTGGCGCGTCGACTTGTTTCGCCATCGCAGAAGAAACGCTTGATGATCTGTTCGCGATCCCGGTTGCTGACCACAGCGCCGCTGCAGCGCACAGGGTCTGACTGAGGCAAGCCGGTATGAGTGGTTCACTGGTGCTTTTACATCTGGCTGGTGCGGTTGCTCTGCTGTTGTGGGCTACGCGGATGGTGCGGACCGGGGTCGAGCGCGCCTATGGCGACCGGCTGCGCCGGCGTCTGCGTAATCAGATGCAGAGTCCGCTGCTTTCTGTTGCATTTGGTCTGATCCTCGCAATTGTTCTGCAAAGCTCGACAGCCGTAACGCTTCTCGCCGGTTCCTTTGTCGGTTCCGGGTTTGTCAGTGGTGTGGCGGGTCTGATGGCTGTGCGCGGCGGTGAACTAGGTTCCGCGCTGGTCGTCCGGATACTGAGTTACGATCTGACGCTGCTGGTACCGCTCTGTCTTGTGGCGGGGACCGGTATGTTCATGACCACCACGCGCGGCGACTGGCGACAGATCGGCCGGATTCTGGTGGGAACTGGCCTGCTAATTCTGTCGCTGGAGATGACCGGGCAGGCCACAGATCCGCTGCGGCACAGCGCGCTGCTTCCGGTCATTGTGGATTTTCTGTCAAACGATCCTGTTACGGCTTATCTTCTGGCCGCCGTGATGACATGGCTGTTTCACTCCAGTATCGCAGCAGTGATCCTGCTGACGACGTTTGCGTCGCGGGGGCTGATTACGCCTGAACTGGCCGTTGTCATGGTCCTGGGTGTCAATCTCGGATCATCGGTCATTGCGCCAGTCCTGACCCGCCATGCTCCGCCTGAAAACCGTGTGGTGCCCTTCGGCAATTTGCTGATGCGCGGGGCGGGGTCGCTGATCATGCTGATACTGTTTGAAACATTTCACCCGCCGGTGGCCTTTCTTGGGTCTGATCCGGTGTCGCAGGTGGTGAACGCGCATATTCTGTTCAATTTTATTGTGCTGACTGTCGGTATTCCGCTCTCTGGCCCTGTGCTTCGCATCGCCGGAGCACTGGTCAGCCGCAGTGCCGGCGCAGCCGGGCAGCCTTCATCTCTGCCGGCCGAGATCGAACAGTACAGTGCTCTGGATATGAAAGTCCTTACCCTTCCGTCGCAGGCACTGGCCAATGCGACCCGCGAAGTGGTGGGCGTTTGCGAGACCATCGAAACCATGCTGCGGCGGATCATCGGGCTCTACGAAAGGCCTGACCAGGCGCGTATTGATGAACTTGAATCCTCTGATGACCGCGTGGACAAACAGCACGCAGCAATCAAGCTGTACCTGACCAGGCTTGCAGTGAATCCGCTGAGTGACTTTGAATCACGGCGCATGCAGGAATTGCTGGGGGCATGCATTAAACTTGAACAGGTCGGCGACATTATCGTGCGCAACATGCTGGTACAGGTTCAGAAGAAAATGGACCATAAGCTGCAATTCACAGAAGAGGGCTGGTCGGAACTCAGTCAGTTTCACGCAATGGTTCTGGCCAATGCGCATATGGCGTTTAATGTGATTGTATCCCGCGATGGCCAGATGGCCCGACAGCTTGTTGAAGAAAAGGACCGTTTGCGTGAGCTGGAAAAGCAAACAAGTCTGCGCCATTTCAACCGGCTGCGCGAAGGGGCTGCGCGCAGCATTGAGACAAGCACGATTCACCTTGATACCATTCGGGATTTAAAGCAGATCAATTCGCTGCTTGCTTCGATGTCCTATCCGGTTCTGGAAGAACAGGGCCTGTTAAGCGATACGCGTCTGAGGGTCGCGAAACTGATCTGATACGGGCATGGACCCGGGTCCGGGTCGGGGCTGCCTGCCCGGAATGGAGGAAGCGTCGTCACGCAACCGTATTGCAGGCTGGCTGACTATCCGATAGAGCTGAGACCTCCCGGTGAAGAGTAAATCGGGTGGAGAAGCTGAGAGAAATGCACGGGAATAAGCCGCGACGACTGACTATTTTTATTAAATCCCTTCAGGGTGGTGGCGCTGAACGATCGACAGTCAATCTGGCGAATGCGCTTGCTGATGCTGGCATTTCTGTCGATCTCCTCATTATGCGCGCCAACAGTCCTGCCGCTTTCAGAAAATATATATCCGACAGCGTGAATATCGTTGAACTGGCGGAGTCTTGATTTCCTGCCATTCTGTGTGCATTAATACGTAAGCCACTGTCATTGCTATATTTTATTCGTCTGCTCTTTGTTCCCGGATCACCGAAGCCAGCCCCGGCAATTCCAGAGCTTGTCCGGTATCTTCGTATGCAAAAGCCTGAAGTGATGCTCACTGCGCTTGATTATGCCAACATTGCCGCGGTCGCTGCGGTCCAGCTCAGCGGCCAGAAAGTTCGCCTGGTGCTGGGCCAGAGGAACCAGTTTACTAAAGAGTCGTATAACTATTCTGGCTGGCGTGTTAAACAGATTGTGCCGACGCTTCGCTATTTCTATCAGCAGGCTGACGCAATTGCCTGCGTTTCAAAAGGGGTTGCTGCAGATTTGACGGCAAGCCTTGATCTTGATGCTGATCAGGTTCATGCAATTTATAACGTGGTGACAACTGAGGCGCTTCTGGCGCAGGCGAACGAACCGCTTGATCATCCCTGGTTTCAGGATGACAAAATCCCTGTATTGCTGGCAGCCGGAAAACTGAAACAGCAAAAGGATTACGTTACCCTGCTCGAGGCGTTTTCTATTGTCGTGAAAGCCCGGGATAGCCGGCTCGTTGTTCTGGGGCAGGGACCACTGAAATCCGATCTGGAGCAACTGTCCTGCCGGCTGGGCCTGAAGGATAAAGTCTGGTTTGCCGGTTTTGTTGATAATCCCTTCAAGTATATGCGCAACGCAGATCTTTTCGTTCTTTCCTCTGTATTTGAGGGGCTGCCCGGCGTGCTCATTCAGGCGCTTGCCTGTGGTTGTCCGGTTGTCAGCACAGACTGCCAGGCGGACCATACGAAATACTTGATGGCGGCGTCTATGGACAACTTGTTCCAATCAGGGACGCACCTGCGATGGCGGCGGCTATCCTGCGTGAACTTCATACCAGGCGTGCTTCAGAGTTTCTGCAGAACCGCGGCGGGTTTTTT
>Ga0256901_1001742_pt1 | contig 10570 bp, 5 predicted proteins | sample MC6MC0689MT_FD_190200 | JGI IMG/M metagenome (GOLD analysis project Ga0256901, IMG submission 190200) | Metatranscriptome of enriched soil aggregate microbial communities from Iowa State University, Ames, United States - MC6-MC0689-MT... | ecosystem: Environmental > Terrestrial > Soil >... | reverse complement strand
TTTCATGTGGCCACGTTGTAAGCTGACTTAAATTATGATTGATTAAAAAATAAGAACGTATGGAATTAAGAAAAAAAATCCTATTTGGATTGATCATTTCCGCTTCGGCTACGCTCGTAGCTTGCAACAAAAACGCAGACAGTACAGAAGCCCCACAAGATTCTGAAGAACTGAAAGTTGTTTCAAAAGCCGACATACCAGCCGGCTTTAAAGATGCACATGTCTGTAAAGACGTCTATTTGCCTGGGGGTACAGATCCTAGAGGCGCGGTGATCAGTGCAAAAAAATGGACTAATGGCAGTGTCATCACCGTACGCTTGTATGGTGGATCGACCAAAGTACGCCAAAAAGTAATGCAATACGCCAACGAATGGTCCCAATACGCCAATATTACCTTTCGCTTTGTTACCAGTGGTAAAGCACAGTTAAGAGTTACCTTCACCGATGGTGCTGGATCTTACTCGTATATCGGTACCGACGCATTGCGCATTGCTTCTAATCAGGAAACTATGAATTTTGGCTGGTTTGATGACAACACACCAGACTCCGAATTTAGCCGGACAGTCATCCACGAATTTGGCCATGCCCTGGGTATGATCCACGAACATCAGCATCCTTTGGCGGCCATTCCATGGGATAAAGACAAGGTATATACCTATTATGCCGGATATCCAAATTATTGGAGTAAAAGTGATGTCGATAATAATCTGTTTACAAAATATGACACGACTCAGACGCAATATAGCAGCTATGATCCGAGTTCAATCATGCATTATTCTGTCAGCAGCGCATTAACGACCAATGGTTTTAGTGTTGGCAACAATACGGTACTGTCCGCAACGGACAAGTCCTTTATTGGGCAGGTCTATCCTAAAAATTAATTATTAAGCTGATCTTTTCATACACTCCGGTATATCGGGGTGTATGATCTTTCTGGTGTATGAAAAAATATCTTGCTCTCTTCTGTTCGAGCTTGTTTGCTCTTGCTGCTCCTGCGCAGGAAAAAAAGTCTAAATTCACGATAATACCTGTTATAGGTTGGAATCAGGAAAAATTGGACTGGAATATTGCGGGTGATGAAAATGGACAAAATCCAAATATATTATCCGAACTCAAATGGCGGAAACTCAGGGGGCCTGAAATAGGAATTTCCTCAACTATAGCGTTATCCTCGGCTTTACAGGCCGAAGTTGCCTTTCGCCATTTTTGGATCAGCCAAGGTACCGTCAATGATGCTGATTATGCAAGCGATAATAGAGCTGTAAAAACTGCAGACTATGATTTCAAGGCCAATCGGGGTCATTCAAGCAATATCCGGGTTGAAATTTTTTACACGATCCGGACAACCGAAAAGTTGGCATTTGCAGCACATACCGGTTATTTTGGTCGCTATCAAACGTTATATATGCTGGATGGCGCACAACCACTTGTGGAGAGTAAGGAACTGAAAAGTACTTATAAACCCCGATGGCATGGTCTCATTTTGGGATTAAAGACTGATTATCATACTGATCACTGGAGTCTGCTGCTCGATGTCAGCGGCATTTATTTCCCCCGTTATTCCGCAAATGCCAATTGGAACCTGCAGGAGGATTTTAACCATCCCATTAGCTTTACCCATAAAGCAAAAGGTATGGGCTGGGAAGTGAACTTCCGGTTGGAGCATCAAGTTACCAAATCAATTTTCCCATTTGTACAGATCGGTTATACAGGCCTGAGTACCAGAACAGGTACAGACCAACTGTTTAAGGCTGATGGTACCAGTACGATAAGTCAGCTGAATGCTGTTCATTCTTCGAGCCTTCGGTTGGGATTGGGTGTCCACATGAAGTTTTAGTTTAGAAAATATAGACCTTACATGTCCGTATATTATTTTTGATAAAAAGAGGTTTGGTATTTGTTGTATTTGCTCAATTTTTGTATCATTGAGCATATCATAACCAATGCAGCAGCTTAACTCATTTTTACACTTTACACTATCCATATTCCTGTTTATTCTACTGGGCCAACCAGAAGCATTTAGCCAGGATAATACCTATGCATTCAAGACCTTAACATCCGATCAGGGGCTTATTCATAACCACGTGAATTGTGCGCTACGAGATAAGTATAATTACCTTTGGTTTGGTACCGAATCTGGCTTAAGTCGTTTTGACGGCCAGCAGTTTACCAATTTTCGGTATTCGGCCGGTAAAGGTAGCGGGTTGAGTGCCAATGTTATTTCAGGAATCTTCGATGGTCCTGAAGGCAATATCTGGATCAGGACCAGTAGCCAAATGAATATCTACAATCAGCGGTCTGGCAAGATCATCCAAGAGCTTGATTCCGTATTGACAAATCTGCGCTTGCCTGTAAAAGATGTCTATACGATCCGTGCATTAGATGAACACAACTTTGTGCTCTTGTACAGTGACCGTACGCTGCTACTCTATGATAGCCAAAAGAAATCTTATCGAACTGTTCCCCAATTGAGCAAGGATAGTAGAATTACTGATGTAATTGAAGGGCGGGGGCAGGCAATCTGGTTAATCTATGAAAATGGCTTGTTGGGCCTTGTCGATACAAAGTCATTGAAAAGCAGGCAAACGATCCAGCTGCCTATTGGTATTAAAAGTGTAAATTTTAATTTATTCGCCGATAACGAGGGAGACCTTTGGATTTACTCAAAGGATATTCCAATTGGTGTCTATAATCTTGAAGTGAAAAGCTGGTCGACTAGACACCTGGAAAGGGAGTTGTCTAATCCCTTTGTCGGGAATGTCACTCAGGATGACGCTGGTCTTATCTGGCTAGGGACCGATCATGGTGGCATTAATGTGTACAATAAGAAAAATCAGCGTATAGAGATTATCGATCATGATGGCTATGACTTACGCAGTCTTCCTTACAACAGTATCACTTGTCTGTACAAAGATCACTCGGGGATTATCTGGGCTGGTACCTATAAGGGTGGCATCAGTTATTATCATCCCAACCTGTTGTTGTTTCCCCTAGTAAAAAACCATTCCGGCTTGCCCAAATCGCTTCCATATGATGATGTCAATAAGTTTGTCGAAGACAAAAAGGGCAACCTCTGGATCGGCACCAATGGTGGCGGACTGTTGTATTACGACAGTACAAAAAAGACCTTTACACAGTATCTCCATGATCCTGGCGATCCAAATAGTTTAAGCAGCAATGTGATTGTTTCACTACTTTTGGATGCGGAGGGCTTATTATGGATCGGGACTTATAGGGGAGGAATGTGCCGTTTTGATGGTAAAAATTTTAAGGTTTTCCATCGGGATGCTGGTCCAGGAAAACTAAACGATGATAGTGTATGGGAAATCTACACAGATAGCTTTAATCGTTTCTGGGTAGGTACACTCAGCACCGGACTATATCAATTTGATAAGAAAACAGAACACTTTTCCAAGACCTACAATACCGGAGGTGAAACTATCAAAAATAGTTATATCTCCGTAATCTTTGAGGATTCGAAAAAAAGACTGTGGATTGGTACCGCGACCGGGTTAGTGGTATTGAACCCTGATGGGAAGGTTAAAAATATCACGAGCAGCAGTTCGCCAATCAAGCTCCTGAACGATCTGATCTATGATGTGAAGGAGGATAAAAAAGGACGCATCTGGGTGGCTACACAAGAGGGACTGCACATAATCGCAGGCGACAAAATAAGCTATCTGACCGAGCAAGATAGACTCGGCGATGATGCAATCCTGGCTTTATTGACCGATTACCAAGGTAATATTTGGGCTTCCAGCAATAAAGGTTTATCCAAGATTGTGGAAACGGGGTCGCCAGAGAAATTTATTATCCGCAATTTTACACAAGAATTAGGCCTGCAGGGCAATGTTTTCAATGAGAATGCGGCCTTAACATTACGGGATGGTCGATTAGTTTTTGGCGGACCAAAGGGTTTTAATTTTATTGATCCTGCAAAAATTAGGGCGGAGCATACACTGGTATTACCTGTGCTCTCCAATCTATATCTTTTCAACAAACAAATTGCCGTAGGCGAGGAATTCTCTGGTCGTGTGATTTACGATCAATCTCTTCAAAACCTAAAAGAACTGAATTTGTCCTATAACCTTAACGCTCTTTCCGTCGAACTATCAACTTTCGATTACCTGCAGCAACATATGGGTTTCTATCAATATCAACTGCTGGGACTAAGTGATGAATGGTTTGACTTTGAACCGGGGACAATGCGGGCCAGTTTTACCAATCTGGACTCCCGAAGGTATCGTTTATACATCAGGCAGGCCATCGGTTCCAATAATTGGTCCGAACGGGTGCTGCTGCTGACGATTGATATCCAGCCGCCTTTTTGGCGCTCAAACTGGGCTTTTGTGCTTTATGCTACAGTAGTATTAACCCTGCTTTGGGCATTTTATTATTGGACAAAGCTACGGGTTAAGACACGTAACCAACTTTATTTGGCGAAAGAGCAGGCCTTGCAGGCTAAAGAACTGGATGCCATGAAAACGCGTTTCTTTACCAATATCAGCCATGAATTCCGTACACCAATCAGTTTGATTCTGACACCGGCTCAGCAATTGCTGGACGAAGAACAGGACGCCAGCAAAAAGACTGACCTTACCCTCATAAAGAAAAATGCAGATCGTCTGCTTAAATTGGTGAATCAGCTGCTGGACTTCCGAAAGCTAGAAAAAAGTGAACTGGAGCGGAATGAGGAGTACGGTGATCTAATGGAATTTATACGCCAACAACTCAGTTCATTCGTTGGACTGGCGCAACTTAATCAGATCCGTTTTCAGGTACATATTGCACCAGAGGGACAAGCCGGATGGTTTGACAAGCATAAGCTGGAAAGCATTCTCCATAATCTGGTCTCCAACGCGATCAAATTTAGCCCAACGGCTGGTGAGGTCGTCTGTAGAGTAGAGCTGACAGCTGGTGAAAAAGGACAAGTACTTCATATTGAAATTCAGAATTCAGGTGCACCAATTCCCGAATCACTGCAGTCCCGTGTTTTTGAACGCTATTTTCAGCTAGAAGTGCCCAATGGGAAATTAAACCAGGGAACAGGCATTGGCCTGTCTATCGTGAAAGATTATATCGAATTTCTTGGTGGTAACATCGAGCTAACAAGTAATCCAGAATGGACAACATTCACAGTGGATTTACCTATACAACATAGTGAGATGATTATTGAGCCGCAGAAAAACGGCCACTCAGATAAACCCTGTATTCTGGTGGTCGAGGATGATGTTGATTTCTTGCTTTACTTAGAGCGCACGCTGCAGACGGACTATATCATATTTACCTCGGCTACTGTAGCCGAAGCGAAAGCATGCCTGTTGAAGCAAAAGGTCGATCTGGTGGTGACCGACTTGAACTTACCCGTTGAAAGTGGGCTGGATCTCTGCCTTCATATCAAAAAACAGGCAAAGCTGACGTATATTCCGGTCCTTATTGTAACAGCGGTGGTCAACCAGCAGCTCGCCGTCGAAGCACTACAGGCAGGTGCAAGTGATTACATCAACAAACCTTTCCATATCGGTTTACTGCGTTCCAAAATCGCGCAGATCCTCAGCCAACAACAAAACCTGGTAAAACGATATAAAAAACAGATTCAGGTGAATCTGTCACAGCCGGAGATCGAATCCGCGGATGAGCAGTTTATACGGGCACTGGTCAGGGAAATCGAGCAGGACCTCAGCGACTCCACGCTCTCAGTGGAACTACTGGCAAAACGCCTGCACATCACCCGAGTTGGACTCTATAAAAAAGTACTCGCCATTACCGGCTATTCGCCCATGGAATATATCCGGCATATCAGGCTGAAACGGGCCATGCATCTCGTCCAGAATTCTAAATTCTCCATGGCAGAAATTGCTTATGAAGTGGGATTTGGCAATCCAAAGCAATTCAGCAAATATTTTAAATCCGCCTTTGGCAACCTACCTTCTTTTTACCGTAAGAAGCTTTAAGTCATTTAATTAGCTATCAACCCATCTAATCACTGCCTGCTGCATGTTAACAAATTACCCCCTAAAAGTTAACAAATCATAGCCTTAAGACAACCGGTTGCACCATATCTTTGATTTGTTCTTTCGTTTGGGAAGGACACCAATAACCAAGGGAATACAGTAACCAATAAATCTTATTTTAATGCGCAACATAACGTATGCTTTAAACGGTTTGATGCTCTTTGCAATCGTGCATCAGGGATTCGCACAAACTCACAAAGCTCAGCTTGAAAAAATGGCCACTGGCATAAGGGTCAGTTTCAAAAACTCCGAAACATCAATAGACCAGGACATCTATCTGGACGCCATCACGGATAAGATCGTACGGGTAACGGTAGTTCCTAGCGGAGCTGTCTTACCGAAACTGCAGAGCTTGGTCATCGTAGACTCATTGCATCGGCAGCTGAAATCACTGACCATAGGATCAAACGATTCTACTGCCACGATACTGACAGCCGATCTGCGGGCTATGGTTTCATTGCAGACTGGTAAGGTGGAGTTTTATGACTTAAAGGGCCGTCCCATTCTGAAAGAGGCAAAGCGAAATTCCAGTTCCTTTACTGCCAGTAGCCACAATGGGGATGCTTTTTATCACCTCAACCAGGACTTTATTGTCAGTCCTGAAGAGGGTATATATGGTCTTGGGCAGCATCAGAACGCTGTCATGAACTACAACCGTGGAAAACAGGTCACCCTCCTGCAGTATAATACTGAAATCGGAATTCCATTTTTGCTTTCAACCAACAACTATGGCTTGCTCTGGCATAACTATTCCATCACCAAAGCGGGTGATGTACGTCCTTTATTGCCGCTGAATGCATTGAAACTTTCATCTAAGGAGGGGCAAGAGGGCTGGCTGACGGCGACCTACATGAATCGAAATAACGATAAGGTATACCTTTCACGACCGGAGTCGATCATTGATTATGGTTATTTAACGGATCAGCACAAGTTTCCCAAAGATGTGAAGCTTGCGGATAGTAAGGTCGTTTATGAGGGTACCTTGGCTTCACCCTATACGGGCAAGCACGTGCTACACTTCAAATACTCGGGCTATATGAAGGTGTGGATCGATGGCGATCTTGTCGCTGACCGCTGGCGGCAGTCCTGGAATGCCGGTACTTTTGAGCTTGAAAAGATCCTGGAAAAAGACCAGGCGCACCAGATACGGATGGAGTGGATCCCGGATGGGAGTGAGTCATACTTTACCTTAAATTGGCAGAGCCCAATTCCTGCAGTGCGGCAGAACCTCTTTTCCTTCAATTCCGAAGCCGGGGATGCAATTGACTATTATTTTGTCCATGGCACATCCATGGACGATGTGATCGGTGGTTATCGGCATTTGTCTGGCAAAGCGCCGATTATGCCGATCTGGAGTTTTGGTTTTTGGCAGAGCCGCGAGCGTTATAAAACGCAAGCGGAAATCGAGCAGACAGCCGCGGAATTTCGCAAGCGGAAGATTCCGATTGACAACATTGTGCAGGACTGGTCTTATTGGTCAGAAAATGACTGGGGAAGCCAACAATTTGATCCTAATCGCTTTCCTGATCCGAAGGCGATGGTGAAGAAATTGCATGATCAAAATTTGAAGATCATGATCTCCGCCTGGCCAAAGATCAATGAAGAATCCACTGTATACGCCGAGTTTAAAACCAACAAGTGGATTTACCCACGGAATATTTACGATGGTCGCAAAGATTGGATCGGCAAGGGCTATACCTCAACATTTTATGACCCCTTTAACCAGGGCGCAAGGGATGCCTTCTGGAAGCTATTGGACAACAACCTGTTTAAAATAGGCATCGATGCCTGGTGGATGGACGCCAGTGAACCGGATATTCATTCGAATATTGATCTAGATGAACGTAAAGCAGTTTTCCAACCCAGCATCGGCTCTTCAGTGCGCTACTATAATGCCTTCCCACTGCAAAATGCAAAAGGTATTTACGAAGGCCAGCGGGCAACAGATCCAAATAAACGAGTTTTTATCCTGACGCGTTCATTTTTTGCCGGTCAGCAGCGCTATGCGGCGGCGGCCTGGAGCGGGGACATCGCATCCCGATGGCATGATATGAAAGACCAGATTGCTGGCGGAATAAATTTCTCCATGTCGGGTACACCGTATTGGACAATGGATGCTGGCGGATTCCTGGTCGAAAACAGGTTCCATAAACCTAATACGCCGGATCTGGAAGAATGGCGCGAGCTCAATAGCCGCTGGTACCAGTATGGTACATTCTTACCACTATTCCGCGCGCATGGCCAATTCCCTTACCGTGAGCCTTATCACATTGCACCCGAGGAACACCCGGCTTATAAGAGTATGCTCTATTCAATCAATTTGCGCTATAAATTGCTGTCCTATAACTACAGTCTGGCAGCAAAGACCTTTTTCGAGGATTATTCCATGATCCGAGGGTTGGCCATGGATTTTCCGATGGATAAAGCAGGATTTGATCCGAATGACCAGTATCTCTGGGGACCTGCATTATTAATCAACCCGGTTACCGAGAAAGGTGCAACAAGCCGGAAAGTACATTTTCCAAAGGGTGCCGACTGGTACGATCTATACGATGGCAAAAAAGTAAGCGGTGGCCTGGACCTGCTGGTCAATGCACCCTATGATCGTATTCCCGTGTATGCAAAAGCTGGTGCCATCGTTCCGATAGGTCAGCAGCTGCAATACACAACGGAGAAAAAGCAAACTGTCCTGGATCTATATGTCTATGCCGGAGCCGATGGTCAGTTTTCACTCTACGAAGATGAAGGCAATAATTATAATTACGAAAAGGGAAAATACAGTCGCATTGATATCCGCTATGATCACAGCACAAGCACCTTATCATTGGCTGATCGCACAGGTGATTTTGAGGGTATGTTGCGCGACAGAAAATTCAATATCATTTTTGTCAATGACAAAAATACTGTGGGTATCGACAGCAGCACAAGAAAGTCAACGGCAGTCGCTTATAACGGAAAAGCCTTACAGGTGAAATTAAAATAATATAAAAACCAATTTATAAATCAAATCATATGATAAGCAAACAATTGTTGAGCAGGGGCGTGGCCGTGGTGGTCATGACCGGCATGACCTCGCTGGTCTGGGCACAGTCCTTTACAGGATCGGTTGTTTCCGCTGATTCAGGCTTGCCGATCGGGGGAGCAAGTATTAAAATAAAGAATCAGCAGATCTCAACAAGCACGGATGATTCGGGTAAGTTCTCATTGCAGGCCGCAAAAGGTAGCGTGCTAACGATATCTTACGTGGGCTATTAAACGCACGAGATTACAGTTACTGGAGCGAACAGCGTCATCCGCCTGCAACCCATCACTTCGGATCTGGAAGAAGTGGTGGTCATCGGTTACGGTGTGCAGAAGAAAAAGCTCAATACTGGTGCAAACTTGAAAGTCGAAGGCGAGGAATTGCAAAAAAGAAATCAGCTGAACCCCTTACAGTCACTTCAGGGGCAAGCACCGGGTGTTTCAATTACATCCACTTCCGGTCAGCCCGGAGCGGATATGAAAGTGGTCGTCCGCGGATTGGGAACGATTGGTAATTCAGGACCGCTATACGTCATTGATGGTGTGCCGGGCGGCGATATTTCGGTATTGAACGCAGCAGATATCCAATCTATCGATGTGCTCAAAGACGCCGCCTCGGCAGCGATATACGGTTCGCAGGCTGCCAATGGGGTCGTGTTGGTAACCACCAAGATGGGGGCCGCCGGTAAAAGCCAGCTGTCCTTTGACGGCTATACCGGTATCCAGAATGTATCACGTAAGGCGAAATTACTGGATGCCCATCAGTATAAAACAATTATGAATGAGCAATCCCTCAATTCGGGGGCTTCGACAATCAATTTTGATGGCATGCAAGGACTGGCCAACACCAGCTGGCTGGATTATATGTTCAAGGACAATGCGAAAATGGACAATTATAATGTAGCTCTGACCGGTGGTACCGAAAAATCCACCTATGCGCTGTCGATGAACTACATCAGTCAGGAGGGGATCGTCGGTGGTAAAGACGTATCCAATTATCAGCGTTATGGTTTCCGGACAAATTCGGAACATAAACTGTTTGACAATTTTGTCAAAATCGGGCAGCACCTCAATTTCAATTACATTAAAAACCGGGGCATCGGTGTGGGCAACCAATACAATAATACTTTACGGGGTGCTTTCACCACTTCACCGCTGTCACCGGTCTATTCGGACAACGGACTGTATGGCAGCCCCTTCAATGATACCTCCAACTCACCGTGGTACAATGGAGATAGCAATCCGTATGGTGTGATGATGACCAATTCGAATAACAGCAACGATGGGCAGAAGTTACTCGCGGATGTCTTTGCAGAGATCGAACCGATCAAGGGACTGAAAATACGCTCCTTATTGGGCTTTAACTATTATGCATCGGAATACCGGAGCTTTACGCCCTTGTACCGTTTTTCCATTTACACCTACAATCAGGACCATACCACCACTTCCCAGAATATGAGCAAGGGGCATACATTGACCTGGACAAATACCGCTTCCTATGATTTTGATATCCAAACGGATCACCGCTTTTCGGC
>Ga0256901_1001739_pt1 | contig 10579 bp, 10 predicted proteins | sample MC6MC0689MT_FD_190200 | JGI IMG/M metagenome (GOLD analysis project Ga0256901, IMG submission 190200) | Metatranscriptome of enriched soil aggregate microbial communities from Iowa State University, Ames, United States - MC6-MC0689-MT... | ecosystem: Environmental > Terrestrial > Soil >... | reverse complement strand
GGCAAGTCCACCCGATCTGACGATCGGCTTTGCGCCCAGACCATTCAAATTCAGCGTTGCTGCGCCAGTATTGGTCGCAGCAATCTTGATTTTGAGCACCATTCCAGTTGTCAGTGCTGCGGGCGCCGGAGAAAGAGTGGCTGTCAATGCATTGGCGGACCCGCCTGCCAGAGCATAAATCCACTTTCCTGACTGGACATCCAGTGCGGGTTTCTCCGCATAGACACCTGAAATTTTCTCGAAAATGCGTCCATCAGGCAAGCTGATGCCGTGACCATTTTTTGTGTCCACAATTCGCCAGATCGAACCGGTCCATTCGGCGAGCTTCTGCTGGTTTCCAGCCCAAGCGCCGCTTGCCCCGGCCGGAATAATATATGCATCGCCCAGAACAGCATCATTCGGCGGTGCAGTGGTTGTCATCGAAATGACCGGCAACCAGGCGGCACGATTTGCAAAGCCAGGAGCCGCGATCGATTGCAACGCTTCCCAAAGCTGTTGTTGGTTTTCTGGATCGAGTTCAAAGCCGGATTTCTCGATGACAGCGCAGATTTCCTCTTGCACATCATTGAGGATTTTGTCGGTTACTTCGGTTCCGGCGATACCAGCTGCAGCATTCTGCGAGCGAAATCCGCGCCTGCCGCCGCCGATATCGACCCAATCCGTGCCGTTGACGCGATCCATGTCAGTTCTCCTGATATGAGAAAACAAGTTGTGTGTGTGCGGGCTTCAGGCGGCGAAGCTCGCATTCGATATCGCTGATCTCGAAGCCGCCGAGCGGCTGTCCCGCCGTGTTAATTCCTGCACGGAATATCCATTCCGATATGAGCTGAAGCTTGACCCGCCATGTGAATTGTTCGCCTTCGGCAATAAGGGCCTGACCCGCGCGAAGCACACCTGCCTTGGAAGGCCAAAATTCTTCAATTTCGATGCTATGTCCGAGGCTTGCAGCCATCTTGACGAAGTACGGAATACTTGCACCGCCCTTAGCGATCCAGCGCTGGTGCGCGCGGCGCTGGCGCTGTTCCAGCGTTTGGCTACCAAGATCACGCCCGCACGGATCGGGACCAAGGACACGTTCGAAGTCGGGCAGCAGCGCATTAGCTGTACGCGGATCAACTTCGTTCATCAGGCTTTCGGCGTCGGCCTCGGCCTGTACGAGAACCTTTGCAATGCTGTCCAGGATCGCATCAAGAACGCCTTCACGCTTTCCGAGCGCAAAGCCGCGTGGAAGCTTGCCGATCAGGCTGGCGAGGATGGATGACTGCGGCCGGGTCATAGCGGGTCCTCGAACGTGATTTCGCCTGGAAGCGGATATTGGTCGCGGTCCAATGTGAACGGTGCTGACGGCGAGATTAGATCGTGAGCGTATTCGCCCGAGGCAGCTGAGATCGCCTCGGAAATCCGTGACGGTTCAATACGGGCACCGATCGGGCTTTCGTTCTGGTCGTCGTTGGCATCGCCGATCGTTGCGACAAAGGCGTCGAAAGCTTCTTCAACGGCTGCACGGGTCGCTACTGTGTCAGGTCGTACGCGCACGGTGATCGGGATTGGCCGCAATTCCGCCGGAACGATCACCACATGGGCCGTCACCGGACGAACGCCTGACGACGAACCAGGCGCCCCCAGATAGGCGAGCATCTCGGCCATTTCCGATTCTGTTGGGGCACGAGCAGAAGTGCCGTCCTTCATGGCAACGATAACGCCAACAGAACCACGACCGATCCAGTCGGTTTCCGGCTTTACGGCACGAACCGCGAATTTTTCCCGCAACCAGGTCGGATAATCGAAGCCAGCGCCGCCATGCGGACGCTGCCGGATGTAGGCCATAGTCGCGTCGGCCAGTTCCGCTGGTGTTTCCGCCTCCGCGCCGCCTGCAATTCCTTCAGCCGCTACTGCGATACGGTTGATCTCAGGAAAGGCAGTGACCGTGCGCAATCTGATGCCAGCTTCCAGATTGCCTGCCGGGCCAGCAATAGATGCGATTACCGATACCGCAGCGCCGCCATTAGGACCAATGATAGCGGTTTCCGTGGTTTTGAAGATCGTGCCATCGGAACCGGCGATTTCCAGATCGGCCGGAATTGGCGTTCCGGCTGCGCCTTCGATATCAACCTTGCCAACAGCGAATGTGGCAGGTCTTGCAACAATGCCATAAATGTCGGCGTGGCGCTGGACGAACTCATCTTCGGCAGTATCGACAAAATACTGTCTGCCCCACCATGCGACATGATCGTGGATCTCGCGCGCTTCCAGTGCTACGGCGCGGCTGATCATGGCGAGCATGCCGCGAGCCGAACGAACGGCACGGGAAATCGCAAGCGGGTCGACAAGGGGCCGCACAACGGAAATGCTGAACTCCATAGCCGAGGCGATACGTTCAGCGATGGTCTTTGCGGATGGAACGGGCCAAGGCATCAGGCAGTCCTCCGGCCGGAAATAGCAGTGTCATCGACCAGGACGCGCCAGCCGAGCATTTGCGGCGCTACCCATTCAGTCTTGATCTCGGCTGGAATGCCGGTATCGGAGGTCACCCATTCAAGGCTTTCGGCAAGCCAGCTCTGGTAAAGCAGGCGGGTGGTTTCGGTTTCCTTGGCGCGATCAAGCAGCCAGCAGCGCGAACCGATACGCTCGCCATAAGGATCAAGCGCGTCCGCAGCGGCACCACGCCGGACATCGATGCCGGACCCTGTCAGGAATTGCGAGCGGCCTTCGGGCAGTGGATCGTCTGGATTGGCGCGGCGATCAAGGCCGATAGAAAGAAGCACCGGCGTGATCGGGGTTTCATCAATGATGAGATCGCCATCTGCGCCGATCTCCAGATCAGCGCGGCGGGTTTCCGGGTCATAGATGAGTGCCACATCGTAAAACATGCCCCGGTTCTATCGCGCGCGCGCGAAAACGATCATGCCCGCTGAGGCGGGCACGAAACAGATTAACTTTGGGGAGGCCCACTGGTTCCGCCTCCGGGAACCACACCAATGTGTATATGGGTTTTGTCGATAACGACGCCATCATGAGTGATGGTTCCGCCCTCGATGTCAACGCCACCAGATGAAACCGACACGGTGACGCCGCCAACCTTCAGCACGATCGACGCTCCGGCCTGAATGCTGACGGTTCCGTCTGCACCCACAAGAATGCCGTCGCCGTGCTGATTATAAAGTGCAGTTTCACCCGGCTTCAGCCCACCCATACGCGCGGATGGATTGCCGACCGGCAAGAGTACGATGTCATCCTCGTTGCCGCCAATGGCAACGGCGACGGCAAGTGCGCCATCTTCCGGTGCCGAGGTCGCAACCCCATAAGGCTGCATGATCTCGACCTTGTCGCGCCAGACGCCAGGAGCAACTTCCACCGAGGCGGTTTGTGTTTCGCCATCGTCATTGATGTTCTTCAGAACGACGCGGCGGGCGATCCCGCGAACCTTGCTGGCTGTCTCATGATCCATGGTTGACCTCACGTTGTTGAAGATCACAGGGCCGAAGCGGTTCCGTCGAGTGGCCCGCCTGATCCCTTGCCCTTGCTCTTTTTGCCGCTCTTCTTGCGGCTTTTAACGTTCTTTCGACGGCTCTTTACAGGCTTGTTGTCGAAGGCTTCCGGCGATGTGACAGCGATCTCGGTTTCTTCGCCGCCATCTTCCTGCAGAAGGAACGTGACGCGGGATATCAGCATGTCGCGGAACACGTCCTGGAAGGAATCGGAGACCTCGACCATTTCGTTGACCCGCCACAGACGCCCGTTGGCCTTGTAACCATGAACGCGATAGGAGATTTCCTCGCTCTCGCCTCGCTTGGTGCGCATACGCCAGTCGGCTTCGTCCTTGCAGCCCTTGTCGTCGGCCTTGGAGCGGGCCAGATGCACAATCGGGCGATAGCGCCTGATTTCGTCGTCGGTAGCCTCGCCACTGGCGACAACGCCGCGCCGTTCGCGTTCGGTTGCCGAACCGTCAGTTGCTTCTCTATCTTCCGGCTTTACCGGAGTGCTGCCGCCGAGAAGCGGAGCGGCGCGACCGTCACGAACGGTAGCAGCCTTTTCCGACTGCCCGCGCACGATAACCTTGGAGTGGCGGTCCTTATGGGTGAACTGGCCGGAGGAGGCTTTCACGTTCCCAGGCAGCGAAAGTGCTGCCGGAGCGCGGTTGGCTCCGGTCCGGGTGATGACGACACCGCCGACGCCATCCGACATGACAAGGGCATGGCGCTGGCGTGTGCCCTTGTCGATGGCGCTCAAGCCGGTTTCGGACAGGTCGATACCATAGCGAGGAAAGGCATCGCCGGTATCGATCTCGGAACGGACGGAAAGCCCAAACGGCTCAGCAATGCGCTTGACCGCTTCTTCCAGCTTCACATTGTTGAACTCGGAAGGGCCATTCGGCGCGGCCGTGCTGTCGACCAGATCGCCAGCCTTGTCCTTGCCGGAGATCGAGACCATGGCCCGCTCTTCATCGATATCGGGTGAAACAGTTTCGATATATCCTTTCAGGACGAGCTGATCCTCGACATAGGCTTCCGCTTCCATACCGGGCTTCAGGGTAAAGACCGCATTTGCAGGCGATGCGAAATCGAAGGTGGACAGCGCCCGGCCATAGTCGCGCAGCTCGAAGCTGAAGGAGCCGCTGAAATCCTTCAGGTCGCGGGTGATGTTGGCATTCGTCCATTGGTCGAATATCTGCCCATTCACCTTCAGCCAGATCGAGCGCGCCATTATTCCGTCACCTCGACGCGGCCAGCAGGAATGCGGGCTGGATGGCGCGGCCGGTTCCGCTCGATGATCGAGAGGTAGCCGTCCTCGATCGCGGACGGATCGTCACCATAAATATGATTGGCGATCTGGAAGGCATCTGACGGTCGATCGGTTTCGATGATACGCGATGCTGGCAAGCGTCCGATCGCTTCATTGATATCGGCAATCAGGCGCAAGCGAACGTCGCGGGTAGCGCGGATGGTGGCGCTGGCCTCGGCAGCAAAATCGGAATCGGAAAGGCTGGATAGCAGATCGGTATAGGCATCCAGTTGGCCGACCAGGCTGTCGCGCAGCGCGCTTGCTTCCGCTCGTGAACCGAATTCGACATAGGCAGCGAGCTGTCCGGCCTTGGCAAGCGCATCGCCAGCCGTTCCTGCCAACAGTACCGTGTCCGGACGCGATACGGTATCACCGGCAAGAACGGCAAAGGCGGCACCGGCACTGGCATTAATATCCAGCGCCTGACGTGCAGTGAGGCCAGTGGAGGAGCTGGTGGTTGCCTCTGCGGCCGGAGCAACCGCAGGCGTTCCGGCAAGATCGGGAACAAGATTGACGATCATGTCCGTCACCGAGCTGGCGGCGCTGGACAAGGCTTCAGGCGTGGCGGGCCAGGATTGCGGCAAGGCTGCTGAGATCAGGGCAGAAGCCCTTCCGGCGCTGGCCTGCCAGTAGGAAACTACCTGTCGGGCTGTACGCTGTGTGGCATCCGTGCGAAGCCGGGACAGAGTGCGCCTCGATGGCGATGTGGTGAGAGACGCGGCAAGAGAGACAAGCGAAAGGGCAGCACCGATCAACGCCGAGGCAGTGGAGGCAAAGCCTGAAAGCCCCATGCCATTGTAGCGCTTGAAGGTGGCGCTGAAGCGGACGACGCGCAGCTCGTGCGCGGCGAAGGAAATCTCGGCCGTCTCTTCCATGATGACCTGCATCGGGCCAAGCCATGGATGGATGAGCGTTCCCGGTCCCGGCGTCTCGAATGCGGCCTTCAGGGCCTGTGCCTGGGCAATATAGGAATCGCTGACGATCAGCCCTTCGACCTGGACGGTTTGGGTTGCAAGGCCGAAATCGTCATACGCCGCCTGATCGATACCGGGGAACAGATGCTCGGCAACGCGACGGCCGACCTGTGTCGAAGTATCGGGCACGTGGAACGAAATCCCACGATATGAAGCTGGAAGCAGACCGGGCAGAACGTCGCTGATGCTGTCAAAGATCATGGAAACCTCTATGCCCTGCCGATGACGCGGCCACGATCGGTCGTAAGCCCGACATTCTTGTTGTCAGACGTGGCGCTTGCGAGCTTGCCCGGACCATCGACCTTGATGCGGATATCGCCACCGACATTGACCGACTGTGCCGCACCGGCAACAGCTGCAAGGCGTGTCGGCGTCGAGAGGCTGGCGCGCTTTTCCGGTTCATTGGAGTTGGCGGGAGAAGATGGGCGCAAGGTCGGCCCCTTCAGGTAATCGTCCATCGTGTTATCCCGACTGCCGTTCGAAGTGCTTCCATTAGGAAGAGCTTGCCCCGGCTGGACTGTCTCACCGCTCCAGATGTTTTTCATGACACCAGCGAGCCACTGAAGTTTATCGATAATCGTCTGAATGCCGCTCATGATCTTATCTTTCACAGCATCAAAACCGCTCGATAGCATGTCCCATGCGAGTACTGGTATCTGGATGGGAGCTGACAACAGGCCCCATAGCTTTTCGACGCCGGCAGCAATCACGTTTATCGCTCGGCCAGCGTAATCAGGAAAGATAGCCAACCAGTTCGGCATTTCGGCTTTTCCCGCTGCCCAATTTGCAAGTTCGGCCAGTCCCTTCGTCAGTGCCGAAATGCCCTGCCAGATTTTCTCAAGGCCGGTGAATTTCAACAGTTCCAGCTTGCCGAGCCATTCGCCCATGGTGCGCGCAAAACCGCTCAACTTGCTGGTGTCAAAACCGACAAGCTGCATGAGGTTACTGGCAAGCGTACCGAGTGCGCTGCCCAACTCCTTCAGGTTGTTCCAGGTATCGCCCATGTGGCCAAAGGTGCGCTTCAGGCTTTCGCCGATTGGCGCGAGCGACGGTTCAATGCCCTTGCCAATATCCTTCAGCGCGGTCCATGCGGTTTGAAGCCCGTTGAAGACGCCTTCAAGAACCTTCAGACTGCCAACCTTCAGGCTGTCAAAATTGATATTGGCGAAGATCGAGCGGGCACCATTCGAAATCCGCGACCATGCGCGTGGCGCAGCATCCGCAACATAGTTCCAGGCGCGAACCGCGCCGTCCGACACGCGCGACCAGACGCGGGAAAGATAAGGCTGTGCCTGTCCCCACAAACGCTTCGTGCCTTCCCATGCTTTCGACGCCCGGTCCTTCAGGCCGTCCCAAAACTTCATGAGCCTGGGCGCAACCTTGTCCCAGTTCTTGGCGATCAGAACGCCAGCGCCAGCCAGCAGGCCGATCACAATGCCGAGCGGTGACAGAATCACGCCGATCAATGCGCCGATTGCACCAAGACCCGCACCGATAATCGGAAGGACAAGGCCGAGCGCACCAAGCGCCGTGACCAGGAGAACGACGCCGCCTGCGCCAGTCAGCAGGGTTTTCATCCAGCCGCCTGTTGCCTGATCGATCTGCCGAACCCAGCGAATACCAGCGAGCAGCCATTCGTTGATGGTCGGAAGCCATTCACCGAAAGCAAAGCCGACCTCGCGAATGGACTGTGTGCCGATTTCGTTGAGGATCGTCAGCTGCCGGTTCATGCCCGCCATCTGCGTTTCAAAGTCGGTATCGATCGCAGCACCCGTCGCGGCAGCAACCTTTTCCTTGATGTCCTTATATCCCTGCACGTTCGCCATGAATGGCACGATGAAATCCAGAACCTGCTGATCGGAGAACAGTTCGGAAACCTTGCTGGCCGCGCCGATCGCTTCCAACTGCTGGCGAACATAGGCAAGCGCCTCAGCACCCTTGAGGCCGTTCTTTTCTGCGGCCTTCATGTATTTGCCGATCTGCTCTTCGCCGACGCCGGTGAGCTTTCCGACCTTCTGCAGCATGGCCTCCAGCGGGTTGATGCCCTTGGATGCTGCGTCCAGCATGACGGCCTGAATATCAACGCCCATGCCCGCAAAGTTCTTGATGGTGCGCTCTGAAAGCGCCTTCGACAGGAAGTTCGAAAGATTGTTCGCCGCGATCGACGGATCGGACGTGCCCTTCATGGCGATCTGGAGTGCCGAGCCGAGGAAGTTGACAGCCTCGCGGCCCTTCACGCCGAACTTTGCCACCTGCGAAGTCAGGCGCGGGAAATGCTGCGCCATATCCTTCAGCTCGAAGGAACCTTCCTTACCGGCGATCACGAGCGCACCAAGACTGTCGCGCATCTGATCGGCGGGAAGCTTCAGGTTGTTGAGCATGGCGGTGCCAACGCCAGCCATGTCGGAAAATTCCGCATTCGCAGCCGTGGCAGCGCGGCCGATATCGCCGATGGTGGCGTCGATCAGCTTCTGATCGACACCGGCAGCAATCATCTGACCAGCACCAGCCGCGATCGTTTCCGACGCCTGACCGATGGCAAGGGCCAGTTCCTCATATTCGACCTTGGCCTTGGCCGCAAAATCAAACGCGGCCTTGCCGGAGAGTTCGGCGGTGCCTGCAATATCGAGCAGCTGTTGCTGGAAGGCTGCCGCTTCCTGAACTGGCCCCATGAAGGAAATAGCGGCAACCGCCGTACCGAGAATCCCGATACGGCGCGCAAAGCCGGTCAATTTCTGAAGGTTGCCTGTAAGGCGGCGCATCGGACTTGAGAGCTGATCGCGAAGTCTGACCAGAACATCGAGCGCCATTGATTTTGATGCCATGGTCTAGCCCTCTGCCTCTTTGATCCTGTTCCGAAAAGCCATGATGCTGTTCCACCAGAAGGTGGCGGTTGCCGCATCCATCATGTCGATTTCAGCGGCAGAGAAGCCCGATCCATCGGCGATCCCGCCGAGGATTACTTGCCAGTCTTCCGGCCACTCGCCAAAAAAGAGGACAGCACCTGCGCAGATGCGGTGATGTCGGCCGCATCGAGCCTGTCATAGAGCACGTTCATGATGGCCTGGCTGATCCGCGTCGAACGCGAAAACGCGACGACGTTCATCGAATCTTCGGAGGTCGCGGAAATAGCCCGCTGATCAGCGCCGGTCAGACGATGGAAGGTCAGCTCGGAATACCTTTCTTCACGTACTTTTCCACCCTTCTTGATCTCCAGCGTCCGAGGGTAAAGCAGTGGCAACGTGACCGAACCATTGTCATTCTGGATGGCATGATCCGGCAGACGATCATTCGGATCGATGTCCTCATCGACATCGGCGACCACGCCAGCCTTGGTGGAAACAGGTCTGTCCAGGTCCACCACTGCGTCCGTGACCGGACGCTCTTCGTCGGTGAGATCAAGATCGACAATATTCTTAGCCATTAAAGCACCTCTTCAGGAGCGCCGCCCGCCCACTTGAGTTCAATCTTGCCGCCTTCGCCGCCAGTGATGTCCGGATGATCGGTCAGGAAGGCGTCAGCGAAAATGAAGGTCTGGCCGGTATCGCAGACAACCTGCAATTCGCCTTCGCCTTCATCCCAGAGACCGCCGTAGCGCTGTCCCTTTTCGAGGTTCGTTGTCGCGGTGACTTCCGAAGCCTCGAACTCCTGGGCGCGGCCGACCTTGCGGCCGTAGGTGACGGCATTGTTCTTGATGCCGCCCACCTTGATCTTCGCGCCCTTTTCGACGGGGATGTTTCGGCCCCGCCAGACGATGTCCACAATGCCAAGTACCTGTGCCATGGGTTGCTTTCCTTACCTTTAGACCTGGAATTCCAGCGAACCGGCGAGCACCATCAGATTGCCGACGATTTTGATCTGCTGTCGGCTTTCGAGACGGTTCTTGTCGCTGGACGAGCGCTGAAAGGCGCTCTGTTTGATGGTGGCCTCGACGCTCTCGATCCAGACCAGATCACCATAGCGGCGGCACCGGCCCGCCCAGGAGGCGTGCATGCGGCGCGGTGTGACAACCGATGAACCGGGTTCTTCATCATCACCGACATTGGTGGCGAACGCCGCGCTGTCATCATCGTCCGTGAGCTTGGCGCGCGGATAGAGAAGCGAGACGTAGGAGTTCCAGTCGTAGCGGATGCGTGACAAGGTGGCGGGCACCATGATGTCGAGCCACGCTTCATCATCCACATTGAGATTGGATTTCCGGTACGTGGTGATAAGGCGCGAGATCGTGACCTAACCATCCGAATGGCTTTCGAAGGTCGAGACACCACGGCGCAGTAGCAGATCGCGTTCCGTCTCGATGAACTGGTCGGCGGGACTTGGCGCTTCCACGCCTGGCACAACAAGCGACCGCAACTGGCGAGCTGGATCATTGGCAAGGTGGAAGCTCGCAAGCCCCATGACTGCCGCCGACAACACCCACGAGCTGGTCGGAGAGCCATTCAGGCCCACGGCCGTCAGGAACGGGCAATTCGTCAGCTGACCCCAGGTGCCAAGATCGGCAAACGTACCGCTCTTGCCGACATAACCGTGCGCATCGAGCTTCGACATCGCGGTGAAGCGATTGGTCAGGAAGTCTGCGAACACGCCCATATTGGTCGGATCGCTGAACGGCTGCTGAATTGCCGTGTACCAGGTGTTGGCGATCACATCGAGCGCAGGCGTCAGGTCTGGATTGCCGGACCCGCCCGCCATCTTGGCGATCGCAACGTTGAGGCCGGTTGGCAGCGGCTGCGCCTCGATGTCGACGCGAAGATCGATATCGTTGCCAACTTCACCGCCATGGCGGCTGGTGACAGTGACGACACCGGCAGCGGCTGCAGCTG
>Ga0256901_1001738_pt1 | contig 10582 bp, 10 predicted proteins | sample MC6MC0689MT_FD_190200 | JGI IMG/M metagenome (GOLD analysis project Ga0256901, IMG submission 190200) | Metatranscriptome of enriched soil aggregate microbial communities from Iowa State University, Ames, United States - MC6-MC0689-MT... | ecosystem: Environmental > Terrestrial > Soil >... | reverse complement strand
TTTTGAGTTTCATCAAAATATTAAGCAATCAACGTTTCAGCATTTATACGCTTTGCGTTATTGCATTCATGCTTTTCGGTATTAGCCATCAGGCTCATGCACAAGAACGAAAGTCAATATCCGCGCTATTTGAAAAGGCTGATGGCTTTATTGAATCGGGTAATCTCGCACAGGCCGAAGTGTTGTTGAAGGAAGCCTTGGCGCTATCGCTCGCTGAGCAAAATAAAGAGGCCGAGGTAAAGTTACTGACCAAATTAATAGCTTTAAAAATTGAACAAAATAGCGCCACAAATTTAGATACACTTTACGACCGCGCACTGGCTATTACTACCGAGCTGAAAGACGAAATGTTGCAAGCAAATGTGTACAGCACCAAGGCAAGACAGTTGATGTACAATCAAAAATTCAACGAAGCCAAACACTTTTATACATTGGCCGGCAAGGTTTATTTGCTCTTTAAAAATGAGTTGATTGCTGCCTATTATTACAACGACCTTGGCTATCTGGAAGAAGCCATGGGCAACCATGAAAAGGCTGCTGCCTGGTACCTGAAAGCAATTCCAATTTTTGAGCAAACCGGCGACAAGAGCGGGCTGGTAAATACTTTGGGTAATCTGGGCAATACTTATTTTCATCTGAAAGATTATGCAAAAGCTATTGAACTGGCACACCAATCTGTTGCTTTAAGAAAAGTTACCGGCGACAAAGAGGGAATAGCCATGGTTCTGGGCAATCTTACCAATGTGTTTTTAGAGTTGAAACAGCTTGACTCGGCACGCTTGTATCAAGATGAATTTATACGCTACGCAAAACAATCGGGCAAGAAAAAAACGCTGGTGGAGTCGTATGCCAATCTCGCGATGATGCAATATGCGCGCAAGCGATACGAGCCTGCTTTGACTGCAATTAAAATGCTATTGCCGTAGGCAAAGAAATTAACTACCCGCAATTGCCTGTTTACTACACGCAAGCTGCGCGAATATTTGGTGCGTATAGCAACGAAAGCGATATGCAATCGTACTACGACACTGCTTTTGCGCTGATGAACAAGTCTAATAACACGACTCAGCTTGCCGAATATTTTGCTACGCGTGCCGACTATTTTTCTGCCATAGGCGACTATAAAAATGCCTACGACAATTATCTGCAACATATACAATACAAAGACGCCACCATTAATGAAGATGTAAAAAAGACGGTTGCGCAACTGGAAGTACAATTTGAAAGCCAAAAGAAAAATGCACAACTGCAAACCGAAAAAGCCACCAAAGCCAGGCAGGCACTGTATTACAACATTGTGCTATCTCTTTTAATAGTGGGCTTAGTTATCGCTCTATTTTTCTTTAACCGCTACAAATACAGAAAGCAGTTGGAGCAAAAAAATCTATTACTGGCAGAGCGCAATCGTATATCCGCCGAGTTGCACGATGAGGTGGGCAGCTCGCTCAGTGCTATCAATCTCATGTCGCACGCGGCTTTGCAGCAAAAGGACGAAGAAAAATTGAAACAACAATTGGGCAAGATAAATAGCAATACCAGACATACTATGGAAAGCATCAGTGACATTGTATGGAGTATGCATCCTGACAATGAACACATGCCGCGCGTACTTTCTCGTATGAATGAATTTGCTGCCACCACTTTGGAAGCTGCTGGTATTGACTATTCTTTTTCGTTTGAAGATAGCATACCGAAAATAGTATTGTCGCCACAAAAGCGCCGCGACCTTTATTTAATTTTTAAAGAGAGCATCAATAACATTGCTAAATACTCCAATGCCACCAAAGCTACTATTCGATTTGATAAAACTAAAGAAATGCTGACGATGCGTATTGAAGACAACGGCTATGGATTTGATGCAAGCAAAAGCAATGCAGGCAATGGTTTGCGCAACATGCACCAACGAGCGATACGCAATGCCGGCACTTGCAAAATCGATTCAATATTAGCTAAAGGCACGACTATCGATATTAGTATTCCCTACGCATGATGATGCTATATTTTTCAGAGAAATTTATTTTCAATTTTGTACCTGCAATTAACAACGGATGATAAAAGTAGCTGTATTTGAAGATAATTATATGTTGCGTGATGGCATAACCACGTTGCTGCAAACTACGCAAGGCATTGAGCATTGCGGCAGTTGGGAGAACGGCGAACAAGTGGCAAAAATAATGGCGCACTACCAACCCGATGTAGTGTTGATGGATATTGATATGCCTGTGGTAAATGGTCTGGAAAGTCTGAAAATAATCACGGAAAAATTCCCGCAGATACAAGTTGTTATGCTTACTGTGTTTGAAGATGACAGTAATGTTTTCAACAGTATTTGCTTTGGCGCAAAGGGCTATTTATTAAAAAAGACTGCACCGGAAAAAATAATAGAGGCTATACAAGATGTTATGAATGGCGGTTCGCCCATGAGTGCCGGCATAGCCCGCAAAGTGCTGCAAAGCTTTGCCCTGCTGCAATCGCCGCAAAATCAAGATTACGCACTCACTGCCCGCGAACAAGATATACTACGCTCACTCGTAGCCGGAAATAGCTATAAAATCATAGGCGCTTCGCTGGATATATCCATCAATACCGTACGCCAATACATCAGACGCATCTACGAAAAATTACAAGTACATTCCCTGAACGAAGCCGTAGCAAAGGCTATTAAAGAGAAGATTGTATAAGTGTTATTTTATTTGGCAGTTGGCAGTCTACAATTGGCAACTGCATATTGCCAACTGCAAACTGCATATTGCCAACTGCAAACTGCCTATTGCCAACTTCAAATTGCCTATTGCCAACTGCAAATTGCAAACTGCCGACTAATTTTTGACTTTTGAATTACGACACTATGAAAAAAATAACTACACTCCTCATTGCACTTTTTGCCATCAACACCCATCTCGCTGCACAATTGATAAAAGCGCAGCGCACCAGTGGTATAGCGCCTTTGGGTGTTCACTTTACGGTGAATGACCACGATTGGAATCATTTGAAAGACTATGATTACGAATGGCGTTTCTCTGATGGCGATACGGCTATTGGGTTTCAGGCGGTACATGTATTTCAAAATTCAGGTACGGTTACACTAATCGTAACACGCCCTGATTTTACAACCGAAACTGAAACGATAACCATTACAGTTGCCGACCCGGACATCGCTTACACAGCATCAAACACTACTTGCTTTTCCAATAGTGGCGATTTTACGGGTTGTCCTGCTGGAGCTGCTACGGTTACTACCAGCAATTTAAGTGGCGTTACATTCGCAGCACACAAGCGTTTTCTATTTCATCAAGGCGATACATTTTCTTTGCCCGGTACTAAAACATTATTTGCTGGCACGCAGCTTGCAAGCTACGGCAGTAGCGGCGTTCAGCCGGTTATAAGTGTTGGTGGCGATGCCACTACCACTACCTTTTGGATGCAGGATAGCATTACTGTTACTGACCTTGCATTCATTGGCGAAGAGTGGGTTTTGTCGTCGGCCTGGGGTGGAACGATGTATGGCGAGGGCAGACTTTTTGCACCCGAAAATCATGCAACATTTCATAACCTTACGGTTCGCAATATGACAGCTTTTGCTATTATGGATGATGGCATTGGTGCTAAAAATAATTTTGTAGCAAGCGCCATTGATGCAGAAAATTTAGGCAGCTATTTTCTCTACTCCGGCCCTTCGCCCGCTATGCAATATAGCGGCGTTGTAGATTGCAATATCCGCAATGTCTTTGCTCATGGCATTCGTATGAATGGTGGTCAGTTTTTTATAGCCAATAATGTGGCTATCGACAGCGTTGAACGCTCACAGATAACTTATCGTGGATTGCGCTATGGCATTGTGTCTGATAGCCGTTTTACGGGCAAAGGATTTTATAAAAACAGTATCCGTAATATGGCCGACGATGCATCTGTTTCAGATACAGTTCGCTATATCATTTACGAACGTAACTTGTACTCATCGCGTAAGAATGAGTTTGGGTTTGACTTTAATATAGGCAGCGATATAGTAGTGCGCAATAATATTTTGCTCAATTCATCTTTCAATATTGGTTTCAATTTAAGTGGTGTGATTCCGCAACGTGTAGAAATTATGAACAATACTTTCTATCAAAACAACTACGAACATTACCCTGAAATAATATTGCGCAATGGCAGCACAGGTATATTTAAAGGCAATATAGCCTATGCGGATAACTTTACTGGTGGCTGCATTGCAGAGAATCCTATATCAGCCGCATCTACTGAAAATACTACCCAATGGTCGATTGATAATAATGCCTATTATGTAAGTGGCGATGCTGCCGGTAGCAGCTTTAAAAATGGTATGAGCTTTGCCGCATGGCAAGCATTGGGTATGGATGCCAACAGTAATTATGGCACTATGGAATTTGTAAACAAAACGACTGATGAATCAAGCGCAGACTTTATGCCGGTAAGTGGCACAATGCTCAACCTTACTGAACACCTTACCCACCGCGACTTTTACGGCAATAGAAGAAATACAAGCGGCAACAATGACGCGGGCGCTATTGAAAAAGATGGAGGGTTGAGCATCCGAAATCTTCAACATGAAATAGCTATGATATTATATCCTAATCCTGCAACACAGCATTTAACAATAGGCAGAAAGCAGCCGTCAAAGGCAAAACTATTTGTAAAAAATACGATAGGTCAAGTTGTTTATGAGCAACAACTCAGCAAGGCTAACGAATTTGTCGACATCGCACAACTCGCTCCTGGACTGTATTTACTAATGCTATCTACTGAAGATGGTGGCTTTGCAACAAAGAAATTTGTAAAGCATTAGCGATGAAATAGCGTAGTAGATTTAGATAATTTATCAAGTTATGCATGACGCTTTCGCTTCTTTGCCGCAATCTTCTTTTTGCGCTGCTTTGCTTTATAGTCAGCGACATGTCTGCCAATTTCAATCTTATCTTTATCAGTTAAGGCCTCGCTTTGAATAGAGAAATCGACGCCTTTCGGCTCTTTAATAAATCCCATGGTCTTATGTTTTAAAATATTTTTCTACTAAGAATTTCGCTGCGTGTGTCTCGATAATCATTCGCTGTCCTCCGATATGTACAGCCGCAAGAGAAGATTGATAATGCTCTATTAGTTTAGTCTTCGCTGTAAATACTACAAAGCCATCAAAACCATATTGAAAGGAAACTTACAGGCAAAAGCTACCAGATTCCCAGCAACACCTTCGTAAAGCTTATTTTGTCCTACATTAAAAGGTGCGTTTTCAAGCAAATTCATGAAAATATAAGAGCTTTCTTACGAACGCTTAGTAAGCCTTGAATTATGTCGGAGTTATTGACAATGGTTAGTTTATAAACTTCGTTGACATCATTATTAAGTTCAGATTTCCAATTGAAATTCCAGCCATTTTTCTTTATAATGTGTTTACAGTCCTTAATTGTGAAACGTGCAAATCAGTCTGAACACTATCTCCCGAGATAGTGTTCAGAATTGAGTTTGTAAGCTTGTCGATAACAAAGTCTAATTGTATTTCATCGCTATTTTTCACTTTGTCAATTTACGAAAACTACCTGTAATCTCAAAGCTTAAGATAAGACGCTTCGAGTTGAAAATGCCACATAATCTCATTTCGACACCAATGTAGTTATTCATGCATTATAGCATCATCATGCGTATGCTCAATACAATGCTACCTGCTACTTTTGAATCAGAAAAAATCATAACAATTTTTACTCATTCAAAAATAATACCAATGAAAAAGATAGTGTATTCCCTTGCTTTTGTTACTGCTATTCCTTTGCTGGCATCGTGCCAAAAGAAATCGACACCCGAAGTTCCTATTCAAACATATACCGTAAAGCTGGACATGAGGCCATCGGTAAACAATAGCGCAGGCGCACCCACATCAATAGATACCTCAAAGAAAATATACCTGAGCCTCGGTACAGGACAAACCTTTGGTGTGGGCAATGCCGCTACCAATGCGGCTTTGATAGACCTTGCTATTTATGATGGCAGTACCACATCTTCCTCTATTGGCGATATACATTTTGTTAGTCCTGGTGGGGGTACGCTTTCTTTCCACACAGCGCCAAGTGTTTATCTGTATCTAAAACCAGGCACTACTGATGAGGGGATGCAGTTTTTTGAATTGACCAATATGGCTGCCTGGAGCAAGTTCAACAAGACGGCTATTCGCGACCAAAGCGGTATGAATGGCTTTGATGCTGCGGAGTTTGATGCTATGGATAACCTACGCGAATTTAATGCGGCAGTAAGCAAAGTAAAACAGCCGGGAACCGACAACAGCAATCAGGCAAAAAAAGTATTGCAAATAGATGAAGACAAGTTGACATCGACTGTCTGGTTTTTTGAATACCAATCTGGTGGCGGCACTAAGACCGCTTTTGCAAAAATAATAAACCATCAATACCAGCCCGACGGCTATATAACACTACAAGTAAAAATCCCCTAAGCCAACAACAAAATTCCGAAGCTGAAAACGATTCAATCGGAATTTTTGTTTTAAGTATCTTCTTTTTTTCATCAGCGTATTCTGCTGTTTGCTTTGCTATGTAAGCCTTTCAGCGAATGGCATTGCTATTATCTTAATTAAGATACCCTAAGACATACGCATCATTATGCTATTTTAATTCCCTCCATCCTGCTACATTTTTGTAGTCATAAAAAACAGCTATCGTTATGAAAACTTTATTTACTCTATTGCTATTATCCGTTGTTGTTATTGGCCGTGCGCAAATGCCTTTTCCAAATGGAGATATGGAAAACTGGTATACTACTACTACCGGTCACGACTTACCCAGCGACGCCAATTGGTTCAATGTCGACTCCTTTGCAACCTGTTTTGGTTATCATGCAAAAACTATTTTTCGCAGCGAAGATGCATACTCTGGCAGTAGCGCTTTGATGATGCGCAGCTTTGATACTGCAGACCTGAGATACGCAGCCGATATTTATACAGGCATTTGTTGTAACAGCACCGGCGGTGTAATAGTCACTTATCCTTACAACGACCGCCTGCTATTTCTGGGCTTCTACTACAAATATATTGTTGACAACAATGACACTGCGCTGGTTGAGCTAAGATTTACAGATACCATAGATGGTAGTATAAAAGGAGGAGTAGACGGAATACTAACTCCTGCACCAAGCTATACAAAAGCGATTTTCCCTATTTATCATGCCTCGCTTGATATACCTGGTTATATGAGATTAAGAATAACGGGTACTAAATTCTACAACAGAACAGATTCCATGGGAAGCTCAACCTTGTTAATCGACAGTATATTTTTTACCAACGACACCAGTAGCGTTACTTCTCTCGAAGAAATAGCTTTCGAGCACAGTTTAAAACTATACCCTAATCCAGCGGCTGACTATATCGAAATCCCTGAGCCATTACAGCAGAGCGCTGTCAACTCCATCATCATTATGAATACTGCCGGGCAACGATTTGCAGCCGATAACAATAGAAATCGAATTTCAATTGCCCACTTGCCATCCGGCTTGTACATCCTTTGTGTAACAGATAAAGATGGACGCAGGTATCGCGGAAAATTTGCAAAACAATAAATACCTCATTCTTAAAATTCCAAATCATGAAACAGACTAAACGCACAGTATCCTTACTGGTGGCCTCCTGCAGCTTTTCAATTACTGTGGCCCAACATCCTGAACCACAATTGGTAAAAGATATAGTGCCTGGTAGTGAGGGCGGCATGAGAGGTTACGAAGCTGCTGTATGCAACAATAAATTGTTCTTTGGAGCTTATGCCGATGATAGCAAAATAGAGCCTTGGATAAGTGATGGCACTGAAGCAGGCACTACCTTACTAAAAAATATTGCTTTTGTTAGTGGTCCGTTCCCATTTGAAATGGATTCTCATCCTGAACATTTTACCACACTAGGTTCCAAGGTGCTATTTGTAGCTACGTATAATAATTCACCAGAGAATGACAGAGAACTGTTTGTCAGCAACGGTACTACATCAGGAACGATATTGCTAGCGAACATCAATACTACTTTTTTAGGAACAGAAAGTGACGCGAACAATTTTTGCAATTTAGGCGACCGCGTAGTGTTTATGGCAAATGACGGGCTACATGGCAATGAGCTTTGGGTAACCGACGGCTTATCTACAGGTACTCATTTGCTAAAAGATATAGTTGCTGGTAGTGCAGGGATATTGACTTCAGCATTTTTTCGCGTTGGTAGTGTAGCCTATTTTACTGCCTACACAGGTGGTGCTAATGCGCTTTGGGCAACAGATGGAACGATTGCAGGCACGAATCAAATTAAAGCGGGCATAACTTGTCAGGAGTTGATTGGCTTTGATGGGAAGATTTTTATGTTAGCCACCTCCGACCTTTTAACTGGCAACTGGGAACTATGGACCACCGATGGCACAGACGCAGGCACCTTACTTTTTAAAGATATAAATTCGGGAACAGCGTCCTCCTCTCCATCGCTATTTACCGTGTGGAATGACAAACTTTATTTTGTAGCCGATGATGGCATACATGGACAGGAACTCTGGTCGAGTGACGGTACCGTGGCAAATACACAAATAGTTAAAGATATTTTTCCTGGAACAGGCAATTCGGAGATAGGTCACATGCTCGCTTATGAAGACAAACTATTTTTTAGAGCAGAAGGCAGCGCAAACAATTCAGAACTATGGGCAACCGATGGCACAGACGCTGGCACTCAACTATATGCCGAAATTAAGCCGGGCAGCGATGGTAGCTGGCCAAGTAGCTTAATAACTTACAACGGACGTTTGTACTTTGCCGCAGATTCTGCTGGCTACCATTACTACTGTATCGAAGGGGTGGGCAAGGCACCATTTAAAGTTATACCCGCCGATTCGGACGACGCTGGTTTTGGTGCACTTTTTGAAGGACACTTCCACGTGGAAATGAATGGAAGCCTCTATTTCCCTGCAATGTACAAAAGCGATATAGGTTGGGAATTGTACAAAATTACCACAACACCTTACGAACCTACCTCAATTAAAAACATTGATATGGCTGCAACAGTCAGCCTATATCCTAATCCTTTCCACGATGAATTTACACTCACTGCTGAGCAAGCTATTACTACCATAAGCATTGTAAATGTGAGTGGCAAAACAGTATGGCAACATAAGAATAGCAATAAAGCGAAAACCTTTAGCATCAATACGCGCGACTGGATGAACGGTATTTACTTCGTAAAAATATTGACCGATGATAATAGCACGATTACAAAAACAATCGTGAAATATTAAAACAAAAAACAACACACTAATTATGAAAAAGCAAATAATACTATTGGCAGGAGCTTTGCTAATACTGGCCTCCTGCTCCAAAAGCAACTCTGCGAACCCTGACAATCCGGGCGCTGGCGGCAATACGCTAAAATTTAAAGTAGATGGCACTATGAAAACCTGCGACAACGACATATCAGGCAGCAGACTTAAAAGCAATGGCTATTTGAGATTTAGCGGACATTTCAGCGGCGGACAACTTACGGTAATATCGCCCAATGCCCCTGCCAGCGGCACTTTCGACCTTAAAGCCGATGTGGGCAGCACGATGATGTTAAAAATAGACGGTAATAGCTATTCGCTGCGCAACACGCCATCTGCCGATGCCAAATCATCCGGTACAGCTACCATCATCAGTATGCAGGGTGGTGCTGGCTCTTCAGAATACCCAACACTCAACTTCAACGCCAGCTTGTATTCCAATGATGGCAATGATTCAGTAATTGTAACGGAGGGGTATTTGGAGATTAAGAAGTGAATGGAAGAAATTTAGAAGTTTATTAGGGCGTACTATTTAATGGTACGCTTTTTTTTATGCCATTTGCCTTAGTCATGCTGCTTTGAACACACTCCACGTGAATAGTTGTATAAAATGGACGTAACTAGGATTTAAGTTTTAAATTATGTATTTTCAAGACCTAATAATAGTTTTACAACAAAACACCTATGAAACCATCTTTAATTTTGATGCTAATCTTCTTGTCAACTCAAAGTTTCTCATTTGCCGTTAGTCAGGATGATGGTGAGGGTGACTACGGCAAGAATATAGTTTCTGTTGTACCTATGATGGTGAATAACCATGGCGTAGGATTCGGAATTTATTACGAACGCGTTTTGACAAGGGATTATAAGTTAAGTTTCTATATGCCAGTAGGCATGAGTTTTAATAACGGCGAAAGTTTTGGATATGCTGAAAGGAAACGCACAGTGAGCACCTATGCAGGCTTGAAATATTATCCAACCAGTAGTGCGGGAAGCTTGCGATATGCTATAGGCGGTGCGTTTGGATTCAATAATATTTTGTACGATGGTTTGCTAAATATTAGTCCTGGCGGAGCTACCCTCACAGACGGCTATTCGCACTTTAGTATGTTTGGTATACTTGTAGATAATTATTTAGAGGCTACAGTATACAAAAAATTAAGTGTAGGTATGAATTTAGGTATTGGTATGGCAGGTAACACCGAGCTTGACTATGATGGTTCACAACCTTATGTGTTACTGATGTTTAAAATTGGTTATAGATTTTAAGTCATTGGCAGTGTTTT
>Ga0256901_1001735_pt1 | contig 10595 bp, 7 predicted proteins | sample MC6MC0689MT_FD_190200 | JGI IMG/M metagenome (GOLD analysis project Ga0256901, IMG submission 190200) | Metatranscriptome of enriched soil aggregate microbial communities from Iowa State University, Ames, United States - MC6-MC0689-MT... | ecosystem: Environmental > Terrestrial > Soil >... | reverse complement strand
GTTGAAGGAGACTTTGTAGTTGTTGTGTAAATATATAATACTTTAATGTTGTGATGTAAGCGCTCTTTAAAATAAGAGCGTTTTTTTTATACAATGATCTGTATTGTTCCTTGCAACAATATGGTTGCACTATTTTTTTGTATTAACAATAGTTTGGCATGATTTTTGATAGTATGATAATCGTTATACAAATTGTATATAATAACCAATTAAATTAACATGCAAAAATCAAAATTTACAGTTAGACTTGGAGCGGTATGTCTCCTGCTATCTGGCACAGTTCATGCGCAGCCTTGCTTACCACCTATAGGTTGGACAGGTTGTGCTAACACCCACTATGCCAATGCTTTTATGACCAGCACCAGCAATGCAGCTACTTTAGAATACGATAACTGGGTATCTGGCTTTCACGCCTCGGCTATTAGAAACGGGGATGGCACATACAATGTTTGGGGCGAACATATCAGCGGTGCTTCTGTGCTGCCTCATACAGCAGATGCAAATCACATATTGGCGCCAACACCTATCAACGTTGCCCACCCGTCCATTACGGGCACTGTTTTAAAAGTAGCTATTGGTGGGTACTCCCAAATTATCATTTTAACTACAGATGGTCTTTATGTTGTAGGCCGTACTTCTGGTACTGGCTCTAAGGTACTCTCTTCAACCATTTACCCTGCGGCAACGTCTACTTCCCAAAGCTCACCTTTGCTGAAGCTTTCTTCTGCAAATATCACCAACGCACAAACTAGTACAGGGTTGCCTGTTGGCATTACTCCTGGAGATGTAAAAATGATGTTTGCAAGTAGTTATATGTTAGTGCTTACTACTTGTTCTGGAGAGGTGTATATGTTAGCGCATAGTTCCGGTACACCCACTGGACCTGGAAACCTACCAGTAGCAGGAGATGGTAATGGTAACAAAAGTACTAACCAATGGTACAAAGTAAAAACATCTGCAAGTACTTATCTCAGTAAAATTGTGGCTGCGCGCGGAAATGGAAGCTCGGTTATGGCTTTAGATAGTGATGATAATCTTTGGGTGTGGGGCTCACGTGTTTTCTTGGGTAATGGCAGTGCACTGGTTAATAACCAAAGTTTTGCGGTGCCAATGGCTAAGCCAACATTGAACCCAGGTGCTAAAATTAAAATGATTGGTACTACTGCAACTCACGGTGCCTTTGGTAATAGTCCAACTTATTATGCTTTAGCAACCGATGGTAATCTTTATGCTTTAGGTGGTAATAATAAACGTCAATTAGGCAATTGGAGCGATACAAACATTTCTGCACTCAACTGGATTCAGCCAACATATACTGCAGGCGGTGCGGCAATGAACAACATAAAATGGATAAGTCCGCAAGAGCATTATACTGATCATTCAGAAAGTTATGCCGAAGGCTCAGCCTCCATTAGCGTACTTACCAATGATGGTATTTTATACAATTGGGGTTACAACCGTAGAGGCATGTTGGGTAGACCTGACGGTGGTTCTGTTGCGGCAAATAGTTATGATCCGGCTGTTCCAACAAACAATGGTGCTGCACTAAATAGTTATGCTATTACTAGTACCGATACTTGGAACGGTGTAGAAACAGGGGGACATACCTCAATGGCCATTAGAACTTGTGAAAACCAGTTGATATACGCAGGACATTATATTGCAGGAAGTATGGGTAACGGAACCACAGGTGGTGACGACCAAAATCAATTCTTCATTACAAAAAACAACACTCCTGTGGTGGGTATTTGCAGTGCTGAGCCAGTTACGTTAAGCGCAAGTACAGATGTAGCTTGCAATGGTACCTCGTTTACAGTAACAGGATATCCTACAGGTGGTGTACTTAGTGTTCCATCTGCAAATGCTGTAATCTCTGGTAATCAAATTACACCCAATACGGGTAATGACCCTGTAACGGTAGCATATACAGCCTGTGGCATTACCAAAGAATTGACACTGTACAAGAAGGATATGGGCAACCTCACAGCTGCAACATGGCCGATAGCCAGTGCTAGCGTAATAAGCACTAATAAAGCTTGGTTAGGTGGCACAACTTCTACAACAGGATTACCTAGTACGGAGTGTACCACGCTGACTACGGACGAAGTGGATGGTTTCACTATTACAAGTCCTACCAGTGGTTCGGGCACTGCAGCAAGCCCTTGGGTGTTGGATAAAAATCAAACTTATCCTGCCACCTTAGTAGTGAATGGCAACGGAGCTGCTAAACCAGTGTATTGGGCTATATGGTATGATGCTAATGGCAATGGTAATTTTACAGATGCTGAAGATGGATTTTACTATGGTAACACAACACATGGCAGCCCGGCAAATGCTGCGGTAAGCCTAGTTGTACCTGCAGGACTAACGGCCACAAATGGCGCTATAAGAATTGCGGCAACTTCATTAAATACGGTGTTCACCAAATCGATGAATGGCATGGTGCAAGTACATAACGGTGAAGTAGAAGATTTCTACATTGCTTACACCACTCCTTTGCCTTTAACGCTTAACTATTTTAAGGCAAATAAAATAGGCACGAATGCTGTATTGACATGGGAGACAAGTGAAGAGAAGAATACGGCTACTTTTGAAATAGAAAATAGCCAAGATGCTACAGCGTTTACACAAATTGGAAGCCTTGCTGCAAGCACAAATAGTGCAAAGGATAGAAACTACAGCTTTACACATAAAGCGCCTAATGCTGGTAAGCAGTACTATCGCTTAAAGATGGTGGACAAGGATGGTAAGGTCGCGTATAGCTTAACGAGAATGCTTGCGTTCGCCGCAGATGAAAGTAGGGTGAATATCTCGCCTAACCCCACTAAGGAAGTACTGGTATTTTCTGAGCTTGTAGGCAACGAAACTATTAAGCTAATTGATGCAACAGGAAGATTAGTTAAAACAGCAGTAGCCACTGGAGTAACTTTCAGTATGTCAGTAGATGGTTTACCAGCAGGTCTTTACTTCGCTAAAATTATTGGCAAGGATGGTAAGCAACAAACTAAGAAAGTAATAAAGGTTGATTAAGATTAATTGAGGTAATAAGAAAAGTCCCAGTCCATTTTAGGCTGGGACTTTTTATGAATATTTGTGTCGAAACCGATATATCACCTGCCACCAAAAGGAATAACCAAATACAAAAATAACACCCTCGACAAACGCATAAGCCAAGGCTGCAAAACCAAGCTCAGCACCACACTAATACCAAGCGCATAAAACACGCTGTTGTCTCTAAATGTAATACCAACAACAATATGGTATAAGATAAAGGTCATCGCGAAAACGGCTATGATAAACACAAAATTCATCCCTTGACCATAGTTGTTTTCTACTTTTATTTTCTGGCCGCACACCTTACAATTTTCTTCTACTTTGAGGCAAGTGCTTAAAGGAAAAATACTTTTTTGGCTGAATATATTGCCCTGCCTGCATTTCGGGCATTTTTCTTTCAGCAGGCTAGTAATTATAAACGGAGGTTTGGGCATTGGTAAATTGTATAAACTATTGTTTGACAAAGTTAGGACTATCTTTTTGTTTCCATTCAAGCTATTGAAATGCGGTGAGCAATTGGTCTTTGTAAGCTGGAGAAACTTCAACTTCTGAGCCATCGTGAAGTGTAAGATAGCCACCAGCGCCCTTATGGTAGGATTTCACAAAATGAATATTGACAACATGGGATTTGTGCACCCTTAAAAATGGATGGGGCAATAGCTCTGTAAAATGTTTTAAAAACCGGCATACCATTTTTTTACTACCATCAGTTAAAAATACATCAGTAAAATTTCCATTGCCTTTCAGGCGTACGATATCCCCCATTTTTACTACGTCAAAGCCATCTAGAGTTGGTAGAATAACTTGTTGTTTCTCGGGGCGTGTTTCTTTGGTGTTTTCTACAATGATATTGTTTCTATTAAGCAATGTCTTTTGCTGTAATCCTTGCTGAACTTTGTTTACAGCTAATATCAATTCTTCAATACTCACTGGTTTTAGTAAGTAGTAAGCCGCGCTTTGATTCAGCGCTTTTAATGAGTATTCAGAAAATGCAGTGACGAATATAGTTTCAAAATGCAAGTCGCTGCATGCTTCCAATACATCGAAAGCGTTGCCGAAAGGCATTTCTACGTCAAGAAACACCAATTGCGGTTGTAGATCATGCAAGACTGCAATGGCTTCCTTACTGTTTTGTGCAGTGCCAATGATGCTGACTTGCGGACAGAACTTTTGAATATAGTTTTGCAAAGCGGCCATGGCAGCGGCTTCGTCCTCTACTATTACAGCTGTTATCTTTATTGCCTGCATCATAGTTTTTCCATTAAGGGTAACTGTATAGTTATCAATGTGCCTCCAGTAGCTACTTCCGACATAGACATTACGATGTTGGTTTTATACAAATCATTCAACAGACTTATACGCTCGGTAGTATTGGTAATGCCACGCGACTGGTGCGCTTTTTGATTTTGCGTTTTTAATTCTTTACTTTTCGCCAGACCAATACCATCGTCCTCAATTCTTATGCTAAGTTTTTTTTCGGATAATGCAAAGCTCAAACTTAGTTTACCCTTCTCCTCTTTATAGCGTAAGCCATGCCAGATGGCGTTTTCAAGATGTGGCTGTATAAGCATGTTAGGTATGACCGTAGCATCTGCATCGAGAGTTTCATCAATGGCGATATGATAATCAAATTTGTCGTTGAAGCGAAGATGTTCAAGGTCCAAATACTTTTTCAATTGCTCTAGTTCAACACTAAGCCTCACAAAGTCCTTGTTGGAATTTTCCATAATATTACGCATCAGCCCAGAGTAGGATGTCAGGTATTTGTTAGCTTCCAATTCATTGTTCTCTGCTATGTATTGGTTTACGCTATTCAAACTGTTGAAGATAAAATGTGGATTCATTTCTCTGCGCAATGACTGAAGTGCTATCTTTTTATTTTTAATTTTAATGGCTCTCCAGGATTTTATGATAAACAGCAAAAGCAATACCATAGCCAATACTGAGCCAATTAAAACATAGTTAAGCGTGTTCTTGCGATTCATTAATTCTTGCTGTAATGCCTTCTCTTTCTCCAGTTCCTGAATGCGTCCTTCGGTTAGTTCAAACAGTTTTGCATCAATCAAAGAACTGTCGGTTTTCAGCATCGAGTCCAAACTGTTGATGAAAACTTCGTAAGCTGCAATGCTTTGCTGTGTCTTGTTCTGTTCTTTGTAATGCTTTACCAAGGCGGTGAGTGCGTCTTTAGCCTTGAGTGTTGTGCCTGCATGTAGCGCTAGTCTATAAGCTTCTATCAACAGCGTTTCTTGATCAGCACTTTGGTTGTTTTGTTTCAGAAGGCTTGCCAGGTCTATCATCTGGTCTATCTGTTGCGGTACATCTTTTTCTTTTTTTGCTTTTTGAAGCATGTCTTTGTTTATAGCAATTGCTTTTTCTACCTGATTGTCGGCGGCATATACTTTTGCCATTTCCTTTCTTATTTTTCGCTCTTCCTCTGGTTGTGTTGTTATCGCTATGGCTTTCTTATAACTACTTATGGCGTCAACAGTATTCTTTTGTTGCAATTGTTGCTCAGCAAGCTGTTGGTAGGCATCGGCTGCTTCTTCGTTCCTTCCTTCTTTTTCAAACAAACTGGCATTGCTCTCTGCATAGTTCATTTGCGCTATAGAATTTTGGCTATTGCGCAGTCGGTTGGCATCATTATAGTTGGCAGTTACATTGGGCTTGTCTTTCGATATTTCAGCCGCTTTTTCATAGTTCTTAATCGCAGGTGCTATTTTGTTCTGTGATTCTTGAATCTTGGCTAAGCCACGACTAACTTGGGCTACATCTTTCTTCTTGTTTAAACGCGCATAAATTTCCAAGGCCTTCTTCATGTAGTTTTCTGCTTTGGCATACTCTCCTTTGTTCGCCAATTCTTTACTTAGCTTTTCATATTGCCTGGCAGTTTGTTCTTCGTCGTCGCCATCTAAAGATTTTTTAAGATTATCAGCCGCTACTTTGCTTTTTGAGTATCCGCCTTTTTTATTACTTGTACTATCCTGCGCCTGCGTATGATAGGCAAGACATAGAAAATAGGCTATAGTTAGTAGTAGACGAAAAGGCAATTGCATGATTGAATATCTTGAAATGTAAAAGTAGAATTTTTTAAAATGTAGTACCTAACATTTCACCTAGTCAGAACGCCATTTCACCAATTGCTGTGGAAGCAAGGATGCTGCTCCGCCTACATTTGTTTTATCATTTTAAATCAGTGCAAATTATTTTATCCACTTTAAAACATACGAATATGAAATTCACTTTTTTGGCTAGTACGCTTATGTTTTCTTCCACACTTATGTTTGCCAAATGTGGCACGCAAGCTGCCGACTACAACATTTCAAATCAAGAGATGCAACAGCGTCATGCTAGTACTAACTCCGATAACACAAGGGTGCAGGTAGCCTTATTGTTAGACACATCCAACAGTATGGACGGCCTTATAGACCAAGCTAAGTCTAGGCTGTGGAATATTATAAATACACTTACAACCTTAAAATATAAGGGCAAAGCACCTGTTGTAGAAATAGCTTTGTATGAATATGGTAATGATGGCTTATCGGCCGAAAGCAATTTTATAAGACAAGTAACACCACTAACTACAGACCTTGACCTCATATCAGAAAAATTATTTTCGCTAAAAACTAATGGTGGTAGCGAGTATTGCGGTGCTGTAATAAAAAAGGCTGTAAGCCAATTGGAGTGGGGTAGCAACGAAGCTGATATGAAATTGGTTTACATTGCAGGTAACGAATCATTCAATCAGGGAAACATTAGTTATAAGGAAGTAATACCAGATGCTTTACGCAGGAATATTTTCATTAACACTATTCACTGTGGCAATTACCAAACTGGTGTAAGCGACTCATGGAAAGATGGAGCGGAGCGCGGCAAAGGAAAATACTTCAATATAGATTCAGATAAAAAAGTACGCTTTATAGAAACGCCTTATGATGACCGTATTGAAGCCTGCAACCAAAGAATGAATAAGACTTACATAAGCTACGGCGCTCAAGGTGCGTCTAAAAAACGTAGCCAAATGGAACAGGACGCCAATGCAAATTCGCTATCTAAAGCCAATTATACAGAGCGTGCGGTAAGCAAATCGAAAGCTGCCTATAAAAACGACAGTTGGGATTTGGTAGACAAAATGAAAGATGATAAAGCAGCGCTCAATAAAATTAGTGAGGAAGAATTACCTACAGAAATGAAAGGAAAGAGCAATGCAGAAAAAGAAGCTATGGTAGCAGCGAAAACAAAAGAGCGTGCCGAAATACAAAAAGAGATAGAAGTATTAGCCAAGAAAAGACAAGCCTACATTGACGAAGAGCAAAAGAAAAGTAAAACAGAAGATGATCTTGGAGAAGCAATTAACAGTTCTATTTTGGCTTTAGCTCATACAAAAGGTTATGTGGTGGAGAAGTAATATTTTTGATTAATAAACACGACAACCAATGATTGGACAAAAATTAATGATATTGCTTTTAGTTATTAGCAGTATTACAGCACAAGGACAAACAGCAAATCCTTCAACAGAAAAACCCTTTATTGAGGTACAAGGTATTGCCGATATGGAAATAGTTCCGGATGAAATTTATGTAACCATAGGACTGAGGGAGCGGTATGACAAGAAAGAAAAGACTACTGTAGAGGAACAAGAAAAAGAATTACTCATGCTGTTGCAATCGCTTAATATAGATACTAAAAATCTATCGTTAACCACAGCCAATGCTGCATACGTAAATGTAAAGAGAGTGGGAAAGGATGTAATTACACGCAAGGACTATCAACTTAAACTTGGAGATGCGCTAACCGTAGGGCGATTGTTTGAACAGTTGGATAAGTTAGATATGGACGACGCTCGTATTACTAAAATGGGTCATTCTAAAATAGATAGTTTTAAGCGGGAAGTAAATATAAGGGCAATAAAAGCTGCGAAGGAGAAAGCGGAGTATTTGCTTAAAGCTATTGATGGAAAAATAGGTGAAGCAATAATAGTGCGTGAGCTTGAACAAGATGCTCAACCAGCTATGGCAGCAAATTTCAGCGCATCGCAGTATGCTAACAGCACTTATAAAGAAGGCACGAACCTTATTGTGCCAAGAGAAAATGTGCAATTGCAATTAATTAAAATTCGCGCTTCCATGTATGCTAAGTTTGCCATCAAGTAACATCCATAGAAAAATAAACCTCGACTTATGTGTCGAGGTTTATTTTTTATCAATTAAAGATTCAAATTAGTTCTTAATCAACTTACGCGTTAAGCTCTGTTCATTATTAAAAGTGATTTTAGCCCAATACATACCAGATGGTACTTTTGATAAATCGATTGTAGCCGTATTGCCACTGAAAACTGTTTGACCTAATAAATTTACAACGGTAACCATTTCAATTTTTTCTTCTGCTTCTATGCTGAAAATATCATGCGAAGGATTAGGGAAAATGGTAGCATAGGCATTGCCTTGTGTTAGTTCTCCAACCGATACAAATTGGCCAGATGTTTTACCATGCAGGTATAAAGATACCGGAATGTAACCTTGACCTGCAGCGAAAACTGCTTGAGGTACTTCGATACGGAAAGAGTGACTGCCCGCAGTTAAAGCACCCAAAGGAATAATGCGCGTATCAATTACATCACCAGGACACCAGTTGCTGAACGACTGCCATTGCGCATCTGTACGAGGTGACGGGCTGTAAATACCATTGCCTTGCGTATTGTACTTTCTAAAAGGCTCGCAAGAAGTGCGACCAGGTTTGTACATCAATTTCTCTACGTTATCAAAATATACAAAGTGATTACGACGGTTGTATTCTTCTCCATTTGCGTTTGCACCATGGTTTGAAGTAATCAATACCAACATAGCGTCAGTTAAGGCAGTACTCACGTTGAAGTCAAATGTTTTCTTAGTAGTACCCACTTGGTCTGTTGCCACACTATCGTAGTTATTCAAGTTGTGTTTAAACGTAACTGGTACAAGTAGATTCGTATTTTCTGCAGCAGTTGCGCCGCTGGTAACAAATTCTAACGAACCGAAGAATACATCACTTCTGCCAGCACAACCAGCTACTTCAGTGTTAGCCGCATAAGGTACGCCAAACACTTCTAGCTCAACCCATACATCGTAAGCAGATGTGATGCTGGTTTCTTTAAGTAAATTGGCTACGTTATTAATATTGTAATGATAAGGAACCGTATCAGGTTGTTTGTTTTTATTCATGAAAGGCGTTATGTAACGACCAATTTCAATTCTGTCTACAGAGTCGGGATGGTAGCTTGCAGCGCCTTTGGGAACTAATGCCAGGTTTACATTGCCAATACGATCATAGTTGTCGCAAGATGCTTTGATGGTAACATTCATTTCTAATGAAGTACCTATCGATGCTAACTGAGTAGCAGAAATTTTGGTAGCATAAAGATCGTTTCTATGTCTGATAAGTCCTGAGGGTAATTGCAAAGGCGACATAGCATTATACAACGAATCAGATACCAGTCCATGATAGCCATCAAAGAAAAGAACTTTATCAAAGAACCTCATCGTAGTTTGAGCCGTAGTATCGAAACCCATTCCTAAGAGTAGGCATAGCAATAATAATTGTAGTGTTTTTTTCATTTCTAAAATTTGCTGTGAAGGTACATTAGAGAATTATTATGGTATAAACACATTGATGTAGGTTGCAGCGAAATCAAATTTTTGTTTGTTTAGCTATCCTATCAAATAGCAACAGGCATTAGTTTTTGAAACTAATGCCTGTTATGTTTTTGGGATTAATGCTTAGTCAGCATCAACTCTAAAAGATACTTTACAGATAACGCCGTAAGAGACAACCTTACCGTCTTTAACGTGTACTTTAGTATCTTTCAACCACACAGAATCAATGTTTCTGATGCTTTTAGAAACCTCAGTTACTGCTTGTTGAATTGCATCTTCAATTCCTTTTTCTGAAGTAGCAATTACTTCAATTACTTTTACGATAGCCATAATAAATGTTTTGGCTACACTACTACAATAATCGTGCCAAAGTGTGTGGTTTCAGGAAAAAAGATTGATGATTTGTATCAAATACAATATAGGATAGGCTAAACGAATGTTATTTCTATTCCGATATCATGCCTCTTTGCTGCAAGTGAAAGCGTAGCGAACCCCAGTCGTTATATTCTGTAAAATCATTCTCATAGTCTGGGTCGGTGTGGTATTTTTCCAGCATCTCGGCATGATGCTCGTTGTAAATAGTAGCAAAATCGTGCAGACTTTGATAATCGCTAAGCAAGACGTACAAATTCTTGTGCTCAATTACCCTTAAATACGGGGTGTCATTATCATTGCCAAAATAATCAACTAGAAAGCAAACTAATTTATTGCCAAGCCATTCGTATTTTAATAGCCAAGCTAAAATATCATTATCACCATCAAAACTCACCTGAATAAAATCGCTAAGCGCTTCCGAACAATCACCAGTAAACTTTAAATATTCGGTCAGCTTTTCAAGCTCCCAATAAAGCTGCCTGAATAGCTTAAAACTATCATCCAGGATGTGCAGTTTGTTTGTGAAGTCGTACAAAG
>Ga0256901_1001732_pt1 | contig 10601 bp, 8 predicted proteins | sample MC6MC0689MT_FD_190200 | JGI IMG/M metagenome (GOLD analysis project Ga0256901, IMG submission 190200) | Metatranscriptome of enriched soil aggregate microbial communities from Iowa State University, Ames, United States - MC6-MC0689-MT... | ecosystem: Environmental > Terrestrial > Soil >... | reverse complement strand
TCGAGAAGGGCCGCACAGTCTGGCAGGGCACCGGTGCGGATCTTGATCGCGATTATGAGAAGGTGCATGCCTATGTCGGGATCTGAGAAAATTGCCCTGATCGGCTGGGGCGCGATCGGCAGACGGGTTGCGGATCTTCTCAAGGAGCGCAACTGTGGGGTTGAGATCGCGGTGGTGGCGGTGCGCGACAGTTCTGTTTCAAGGCCGGGGCTGCCGCAAGGGGCCGCGCTGATCGACGATCCTGCAGACCTTGCTGCCACTGGTGTTGCACTGGTCGTTGAGATGGCGGGCCGCGCCAGCGTGCTGCCCTATGGCGTGGCGGCGCTGTCGCAGGGGATGGATTTTGCCGTGTCGTCGACCTCAGCATTCGTTGAGGATGGGTGTTTTTTGCAGTTGCAGTCACTTGCTGCGGAAAACGGCTGCAAACTGATCATCCCGCCTGGTGCTCTCGGCGGCATCGATGCGCTTGCGGCAGCAAGCAGGCTGCCAGTTGAACGGGTGGAGCACCGTATTACTAAGCCGGCAAAGGCCTGGCGAGGTACCAGAGCCGCGCAGCTGGCTGAACTTGATGCGATCACGCGGCCAACGGTGCTGTTTAGTGACAGTGCCCGTGCCGCAGCCGATGCTTTCCCGCAGAACGCGAATGCTGCGCTAATTACCGCGCTGGCGGGAGCAGGTCCTGACCGGACGCGGGTGACGTTGATTGCAGATCCGGCTGCACGTCTGAACGTTCATGAAATCATCGCGGAAGGTGCGTTTGGAAACATGCATCTGCGTTTTGAGAATGCGCCACTCAGCACCAATCCGAAATCTTCGGAAATGACCGCCCTCAGCCTCGTCCGGATGATTGAAAACCGGACTGCGGCGGTGGTGATCTGAGGAGCGGGGAAAAGACAACGGCGATCGGGGAAGGTCCAGCATGCCAAATCTTACTCTGGAAGCCGGGTTTGCCCCGGCGCGTCTTGCGCGCGACTATGATGCCAAGGCCACTGTTTCTGCAGAGGATTTTGCGGAACAGATGCGGCGTTATCGCACGGAAAGTGTCGCACAGCGCGCCCGATGGGGCCGGCATTTTGATGTGGTTTATGATGAGGAGAGCGGTCAGCGGCTTGATATTTTCGCACCATCTCCGCCACACGGGTTGCTGCCGGTATTTGTGTTCATCCATGGCGGCTACTGGCGGGCGCTCAGCAAGGAGGATTCCGCCATGATGGCGGGTATGCTGGCGGCGGAAGGCATTGCGACCGTCGTCGTTGACTATCGCCTGGCGCCCGCCGTCAGTCTGAGGGAAATTACCCGCGAGGTGCGCTCTGCACTGCGTTTTGTCTGGCGCAATGCACAGCAGTTTGGCCTTGATCCTGAGCGAATAACTGTTGGGGGAAGTTCGGCGGGCGGCCATCTTGCCGCTGCGCTCCTCGCAGAGGGCTGGCAGGATAGTTTTGGGCTGCCAGCCAGTGTTGTCAAATTCGGCATGCCGCTGAGTGGTCTGTTCGAACTTGCGCCGCTCGCTGCAACCTTTCCTCAGCAATGGCTGCAACTTGCTGCAAATGACATCGAAGCGCTCAGCCCGATCCGGCACATACCAGCGCACGGCTGTCCGATTGTTGTGGCCTGGTCACAGCATGAGCCGGATGGCTTCAGGCGTCAGTCGCGGGCATATGCTGAGTGCTGGAAAAGGGCCGGTGGGGCGGTGACGATGATTGAGGTGGCTGACCGCAACCATTTTGATGTTCTGCTGGACTGGAGTTCATCCGGCACGGAACTTTCGCGGGCGTTGCTGGCCGGTATTCGCAATACAGGCTGACTGAAAGTTTGCAGCCGGCACCGTGGGAGCGACGCGGCTGCTTTCGCGCGTGCTGAAACGGAGGGAGAGGTGATTATTCATGAGAATAACTTCATAGATATATGGATTGAAGATGGATTGTCGCATGAATGAAAGCGACGCATTCTTTCCGCACGACCGATCCGGGCCGAGCCCGTTTTTCCAGATTGCAAAGGTTCTCTGATGCAAAAATCCGATGTGCGGCTGTTCATAGGTGGTGAATGGCGCAAGACCAAGAATACGTTTCCCATTATCAATCCGGCAGACGAGACTGAAATTGGCCAGGTTGCGATCGCCGAGCGTCCGGATCTCGAAGCGGCCGTTGAGGCGGCGTGGAGCGGTTACCAGATCTGGCGGAATACCGCGCCGGCGGTACGGGCCGCAATCATTCTGAAGGCCGCATCCCTGATGCGCGCACGGCAGGAGGAGATTGCGCGCGCGATCACCCTGGAGAATGGGAAGCCACTCAGTGAGGCCAGGCTCGAGGTCATCCGGGGCTGTGAATTCTTTGAGTGGGATGCCGGTGAATCCGTTCGTTTTTATGGACGTGTGGTGCCCAGCGCACCGGGCATTCGCTATATTGTCCTGCATGAACCGATTGGTCCGGTGGCGGCTTTTGCGCCGTGGAATTTTCCGATGAGCCAGCCCGCGCGTAAGATTGCCGGCGCTCTGGCAGCCGGGTGTTCGATCATTCTGAAGGCTTCTGAAGAAACACCGACGGCGGTCACCCACATTGCGCGGGCACTGGTTGATGCCGGATTGCCTGCGGGGGTGCTAAATCTGGTGTTTGGCGTTCCGGCAGATATTTCCCAGTACCTCATTCCGCAGCCGGAAATCCGGGCGATTGCCTTTACCGGATCGACAAGTGTGGGCAAGCACCTCACGGAAATTGCCGCGCGTCACATGAAACCTGCGCTGATGGAGCTTGGTGGCCATGCGCCGGTGATTGTTTGCGAGGATGCGGATCCGGTTGCAGCAGGGATTGCCTCAGCCCGCCGCAAATACCGAAACTCTGGTCAGGTCTGTACGTCGCCGACGCGCTTTTTCGTTCATGAAGCGCTCTATGAGCGCTTTACGGCGGCGTTTGTGGAAACTGCCCGGTCCATCCGAGTTGGCAATGGGATGATTGAAGGGGTAGAGATGGGGCCGGTTGCCAATGACCGTCGTCTTGACGCGCTCGAAGCGCTGGTCGACGATGCCAGGGCCAAAGGCGCGAAACTGCTGTTTGGCGGTGGAAGACTGAGCAATAGTGGCTATTTCTTCGCGCCAACGGCGCTGGCAGAACTGCCGGACGATGCGCGCGCCATGTCTGAGGAGCCGTTTGGGCCACTGGCACTGATCAATCCTGTGACGTCACTGGACGTGGCGATTAAAAAAGCCAACGCGCTGCCTTTCGGTCTGGCGGCCTATGGCTTTGCCAGTTCTGCAGAAAATGTCGATCGGCTGATGTCTGGTCTTGAAGCTGGGAACGTGTCGATCAATACGCTAGAGGCCTCTGTTGCGGAAACCCCTTTCGGAGGCGTGAAGGAAAGTGGTCTTGGCCGTGAGGGCGGTGCGGAAGGACTGCATCACTATACGGTCGTGAAAAACGTATCACACCGGCTTTCAGGCACTGCATAAACAGAAGTGTAAAGACGGGGAGCGCTTCCGATCGCTCCGGCAGAATGATTGACTGAACAGAAAGCTGCCGGTTCGGACCAACGCCCCTGAACTGGCATCCGATCGCGCCAGGAGAGTCGTGCAAGGCGCTGCTATCGCGCCTTGCAGCCGCTGCCTCGATCTTTGGGTCCCGTCCAGGGAAATGATCGACTGGGCATAGTTTCCTCCCCGATCGGTGGAACGTCCTGAGACCGCTTTCACCGGTAAGATGACGCCATCAAAAGAACAGACTATCACTTCCGCAAACTCATCGTCCTGTTCAAAGAGACGACTGGTTTCGGCTATCATGCAGCCGGCTTTCGACAGGCTGTCGTGACACCCCTTTATACCAATGTACCAGGGAAGCGCGACCCCGAGCTGGAGTGATCTGCGGTGGATGTGTTCGGCTTTACTGGCACCTTTATCGACCGAAGCGCCGGTTGTTGCATGAGGGGCATCTTTATCAATTGCATTTGAAAACAAGGTGGGATTAGTTTAAGGCAGTGTCCACCGAACTGGAAAGTGACATAGTCATATTTCCAGAGGTGGAAATTATCCCGTGCAGGTACGTATGCGGGAGAGAGTTCACGCTGCTTTCGGTGTTTTTTTGATACCAAACAGATACTGAGCTAATTCTGTACAGTCGTTTTTAGTGCCAGTGAACCTCTGAAAAGAGGGGGGCGGTATTCGGTACTCCGGGTGTGTAACCAGGCGGATAGAGGCCGTCGCTTGGCTTAATCAGGATCGAAATTGTTCTGGCCGGAACAGACCGCAGCCTGAAAAACAGGCAGAGGAAGAAATGTTTTTAAATTTTTTTAAAAAAGAGCCGATCGGAATTGGTGGGCTTATGTTAATTCCAATTGTTACAATAATATCAACAATGATATTTACCGCAAATAATCTTTTTACAACGTGGAAAAGTTATGATGAAAGAATAGCATTTGAACTATATTCTGTTCACAAATTTCTGACTTTATCGGTAATCATATGTCTACTCTTACAGTTATTATCTGTAATTTTTGGATTCATTATATTATATCTTATTATGAGGCGCGATATAAGAACGAGAAACTCGTTGGTTGCTTTCTTTATGATTAAAACAATGACGATTAATTTCTCGTATTTAACTCTACGGGAAATTTCGTATCATTTTGTGATTGACGATAGTAAAATAAATGGAAATAGTTTAATGCATCATGCAGGGACTTTGTTGTTGATTCCATATCTTCTATTATCGAGAAGAGTAAAAAATACTTTCACAAGAAACTATAAAATTGGAGATGTTGCGAAAAACGCGGATTAATCAGATAAAAGGTCGATGGTAGCATTTGGACGTGGCTGGCTCTGTTCCCTTAGAAGCTGAACCCTTCATCATTAGAGTTTTCCGTGCTCCTTTCCTGGCTGGAAGAAAGAGTGGAAGGCATGAAAGCGTCAAAGTTTTCGGACGCCCTGAAGGCGTGTGTTTTGGAGAAAGTGCGTGACGGGATGCCACAACGCAAACTGGTTCCTAACGCTTGATGACGCCCCCCACTCGGCAATCGAATATAACGTTCCATTGGCTCACATAATCTCAGTGGCGTCATCACTCAGTCCAAGGGGTGAGTGTCGGAAGATTCTGGATCCCGGCGGTTCGATGTAGGAGCTCAGTGCACCCAGGTAAAGGTCACGGCCAGTGTTCAGAAATTCCAGCTATCAGTAACCAGCCGCATGACACAATCCTCGTTATGAGTGAGTGATATGACTTCGATAAATCTGAAACCCGTGAACTTGGGTGCCGGAGCCAGACCTGAACGCGCAGACATCATCGCAACGAAGCTAATATTGGTCACAACATATTGGAGTTCTGTTCATAATCACAGGTGGCTATCATTCGGCGGGCGTTAAGCACTTTGGGGGAAAGATATGCATCTTCTAAGAATGCGTCACATGCAAGCGAGGTCGGGAGAGCATGATAACCCGGCACGAGATATCCTGATCCGATCAGCATCCATCAGCAGGGTGATAACGGATCCGCCAGCGCTGACAATGGCCACGAGACTGCAACGGGATCAGTCTGAAGCCGCGGTAACTTTGCCGGGATTTTCTTTTGGTAGCTGTTTGGCCCTGGTCATCCCTGCCTTTGATCGCCCTCTGCCTGCGGGCACTGGGAACGGAGCAGTTCTGGCTTTGTGATGAGATGCGGCAATCGTTGCGTGTTTATTGCAGAAGATAGCGAAGCGATGGTTGACGTGCTGGCGTGCAGAGCATTGAGCCTTGACCACCAGACATTCCTGGATCCTGAGCAGCCTGCACGCGTGAAGACAGCCTGTGTTGCTGTGAAAGCGGATGGATATGAAAGTATGTAACCTCAAAGCAACTTCTTAAGAGGTGTTGGGTGCCACAACGAAAACTGGCTGAGTAATTTGGAAGGACCAGGCATTGAATTCGGGTAATCGACAATCAGACAGAGGTTCGGTAGTAACTGAGGGTAGACAAAGAGCCATGTTGTCACTGGAGGTGATTGCTTCAGTGGTCTCAGCCGTGTTGCTGCTGGTGCCTCTGTTCATCTTTGTTTTTGTTTTTGTCAATCGATTTGAACTACAGTCGAGAATATTCGATCTGTTGCGACCGTCTCCGCATGTTCTGGCCAGGCTGGAAGATGACCCCTTTCTTTCAGTGCTCGGGACAACGAGCATTATCTGTCTCGGGTCCATTTTTCTGATTGGCGGGTTGGTCAGTGCATATTATTTTCTGACGAAAGTCATTCTGGTTTTGCTCTCCGGGGTCCGGAAACGATAGCAAAGCCGTACGAACGAAGTTCAGCTTGTGCGCTGCTGTTCTGAATTCTTCCAGGACTGTGCGCGCAAGAGACGCGTTGAAATTGAGCCGGCTTTCTGTGTGAAGGGCAGGCTTGTATGGCGCGGCTATGCGCGGGTTCCCACCAGCACGGAAGGCACCCATAGCAGTCGGTTACGGAGCCAGTGTTTTCAGTGATGCTACGGAGATGTTAATGCGCTGTTGGCTGGCGATCAGGCGCGCGCAGCCTGTCAGCGATCCGGACAGCAGATTGATTGGAGCCTGCAGATGCTGCTGGTGACATTTGGCGCTGTTGTGCAATTGTGATTAAAACGACGGCACAAACTCCTCAAACAGCAGGATGGTAGCAATCAGCATCATTGCAATTCCCGAGACCTGGCTCACGCGTTGAGCAACGTCGGGCCGTGATTGCAGGACGAGACGAGCACCCTGTGCAACAAACGAGTAAATCACCGCACAGTTTATCACGTGGAGAATACCCAGTATGGTAATCTGCGAAGCGACAGGCCAGGCGGCTTTGGTGCTGGTAAACTGAGGCAGAATTGCAAAGAAAAGCAGCATGCCTTTGGGGTTCAGTCCGCTTATTCCGAATCCGCGACAGAGCTGACCGAACCAGGTGTCATCCTCGCTCTCGTCCATCGCTGGAGCCGAAGGCTTCAGGAAACACTGCAGTCCGAGCCAGAACAGATATCCTGCACCGACAAGTGTCATTCCTGTCAAAACGTGTGGAACACTGGCGACCAATGCACCAACGCCTGCTGCAACCACGAGCGTGATTGCGGTGTAACCGAGGAGCATGCCACTGATCGCCGGGGCGATGGAGAAATTTCTCGTACCGGCTGTAATCGCGTAGGCCCAGTCGGCACCCGGTGTCATGACAAGTGATAACGACAAAGCCCAGAATGCAACGGTGAGGCTATAGTCCATGGAGCAATCCCTTCCTGTGAAGCCGGGTTGTAACCGGAATACACAGGAAGGTGCTCTCTGAATCTTGCCGTTTGAGGCAGGATTGAGGTATTATCTGCTTCATGGATGCTACAGATCGAAAAATTATTGCGATACTTCAGGTTGATGGGCGAATTTCTGCTACCGACCTCGCAGAGCGTATAGGAATCAGCCTTTCTCCCTGTCACCGCCGACTCCGCGCCCTCGAAAAGGCTGGTGTGATCACTGGTTACCGGGCGACTGTAGACCCGCTGGAACTGGGGTTCGGATTCTCGGCGATCGTGTATGTAACATTAAGGGAATCGAGCCGGGACAGCGTCACGGCGTTTGAGGGTGCGTTGGGGAAAATTTCGCAAATCATTCAGGCGCAGCGGCTCTTCGGTGACCCGGATTATATGCTGCAGATCATCAGCAGGGACCTTGCGGCGTTTCAGCGGCTCTATGATGACCATCTGCTGGCTCTGCCGCACGTGATGCGATTGAATTCGACTCTGGTCATGAAAAACGTCATTCCGATGCGTCCATTTCCGGTTTAGGAAATGCTGATCCGGCCAGCCAGGTCCGGGAAAATGAGGTCGGCTGGGGTGGTTCTGTGTCACAGCGGTAACTGGACGGTCATTGCCCGGACAAGCCGCATGTGACGGGACCCGGGGGGCATTCTCTCTGGCAGCACAGTTCTGATTACCAATCTGAGGGCGGGCGATCGGACAAGGATGGCGGATGAATGCGGGTCTCTGCCTGATGCCTGAAACCGTGCGGATGGAAAATCGGTGATGAGCCGGACGCGGTGGCGAACCCCATGATCGTCGAAGTCACCGACTGACCGCCATCGTCGTGATGCAAGGGCCGCGATAACGACCTGCGGTTGCCTTTGCAGCGAGGCAGTTTTTCCTGGATACGCTCGCCTGGTCAGGAAAAGTCATATCCGTTCAGAGGAACAGGGCAGATCAGTTCGGGATCTCATCGCTGCGCGGCTTTTCTTGCGAGGTCCTGATACGGTTGAGAAGAGCTCTCCACCAGGGAGCGGGTTTCGGGGGGGCTTGCACAAGCACCGAAATTTGCAGGGGAGGCGCATTGACCTCAACGAACCAGCGCATACCTTCTTCAGCCAGATCCACCTCTAAAAGCGCCGGGCCGGGAATATGAGGCGCCCGGATTCTCAGCGTGGTGGTGATCGTCTCCTGGGGGTTCAAAAGTGAAGGCAAAGGCAGGTGTCCATCGGACCAGAGCAGAATTTCACCAGTCGTGGTCAGCCAGTGATTGCCCAAAGCGAGGCCGCTTTGCGCATAGGGCGCCCAGGGGATGTTGCCGGTGTTTGTCAGTTCCAGTTGCAGATCATAGTCCTGCCCTGCGATCAGGATCAGATTTTCATCTGGCGTGGTAATTTTACGGTTATAGAAGCCACTTGTCAGTGGCAGAGGGGCGGGCAAGTCCACCGTCCCGGCTGTTTTGCACCAGCTGATCGCTTCTGAGATCAGTTTGGCGACTGCCAGATGATTGGGTTTGACCCATGTTTCGGCATAGCGGCCGGGCAGGATGCGGAACATGAGCCCCTTTGGCGCTATTTTGCGCAGACCGATAACGGGGTCCCTGAACCAGCGCTGGGGATTAAAACGACTGCCGCTCATGGCGATCAGAGTGATCGGCATATCGAAAGTCTGATCTTTGCTGAGCCGTAATAAATCGGTATCGGCCATGATGACCAGCGCGATTTCCCGACCGGCTTTGCGCAAAATCGGGATGACTTCACCCATCATCGTCGCGCCCTGGCAGTTTCCGCCGAAAACCAGTGGGCCGCAGGGGGCGAGTTTCTGGATTTCATGCGCATAATGTGCGGCAGCAGCTTGCGATTGCGCAGTCTCGTAATGAAACAAATATGCGCCGGAGCGAAGCGCGAAACAGTTGACGGTACCGCTAAGCGCTTCCTCAAGACCTTCAGCTTCACCGGCCGTCTGGGCACACCAGAACAGATTGACGGCATCCGTGATCGGCTGACCACTGCCGAGCCGGCGGATCAGGCCGTCGTCAAGTCCTGGCTTTCCGGGCCAGAACTCGATCAGGCTCTGCATTTTTTCGTGCCAGGGTGCCAGCGGCCGCGGAGTATCGGAATTGTGGCCGTTGAGATGTTCAGAAAGAATGCGCAGGCTCAACGTTTCAGGGAAATCCTGCAGATTCACGCGCTTTGCGTAACTGCGTTCAATTTCAGCAGCCAGTTCTATTGCCATCAGGGAATCGCCACCCAGAAGAAAGAAGTCTTCGTCGGGATCGATATCGCCTTCCAGTTTCAGGACATCACGCCAGATATCTCGGATCGGGCCAAAATCCTGGGAAACTGCGTCGCTGTGACGGCTTTGACAGGCGATATTGGGGCCGGGCAGGTCGGGCAGATGCAGCCGTCGTATCTTTCCCAGAGCCGTGCGTGGTACGTCATCGGGCTTCAGCAGGGATACACGGGCGGGCACGAATCTGAACGACCTGGCCATGGTACGGGCAATGTCGCGGGCAAGACCGTCGGGATCGGGACAGGTGTCGCAAACCACGAAAATCCCGCAGGGCGCCCCTTTGGAGAGGCTCGCGTTGTGCGGCAAAGGAGCGGCATAAATCTCACGATGGCCAGTGACCGCGCGCAACTGGAGTTCGATCTCCTGGCAGGTATATTTTTTTGCGTTGACGAGGATGAGTTCTTTCTCACGGCCGGTTACAGTCAGTTTCCCGTGCAGCAGTCGTCCCAGATCTCCTGTGCGCAGCCAGTGATCGGCAGTAAATAGTCGTGAATTGGCCTCCGGATCGCCGATATAGCCAGACGTCATGGTCGGCCCGCGCACTTCGATAGCACCGATCATACCTTCGGGCAGAAGTGCACCTTCGGGATCGGTGATGCGCAGCGCGTGACCTGGAGTTGGCCCGTCGAGCTCCTGTGGTTCGTCGTGGGGTTGATCCGCAAGAGTTATGGAGGTGCCGCCGCCGACCACAGGGCCGCATTCCGACAGCCCGTAGCCGGCGATCAGAGCATCGTCGCGCAGACCAAACGGAATCAGAGCGTGCAAAGCGGCTTCAACGGTGGTGCGTGAGACGGTTTCCGCGCCAATACCAATGCGCTGGACATGGCTCAGATTCCAGCTGCGTTCCGGGGCTCGCACCAATGCACTCACCAGCCGGTCAAGGCCGAAATTGGTAGTGGTGGCATGGGTGGCACCACTGGCCGTCAGAGCATCGAGCCATGTCAGTGGGTCACTGACAAAGCGCCTGGTATCCAGATGCACTTTGATGGGAAGATCAGGCATCGCAAGGCCGATACCCATCACGTGATCAAAGGATGTCCATGATAAAAACCCTCTGGCCTTGCCGGCTTGCGGTATTCTGGGCCACCAGCGTGCCAGGGCTGCAGCATCGGAAAGGC
>Ga0256901_1001728_pt1 | contig 10613 bp, 7 predicted proteins | sample MC6MC0689MT_FD_190200 | JGI IMG/M metagenome (GOLD analysis project Ga0256901, IMG submission 190200) | Metatranscriptome of enriched soil aggregate microbial communities from Iowa State University, Ames, United States - MC6-MC0689-MT... | ecosystem: Environmental > Terrestrial > Soil >... | reverse complement strand
TTTTTTTACGCTTACGACTTCTTCGGCAGACGTTGACGAATTGCCTCATAGATCACTACCGCAGCCGATACAGACACGTTAAGGGAGCCTATTTCGCCATACATTGGTATCTTGGCAAGATTATCTGCAATACGAATTAAATCATTTGACACGCCGACATCTTCAGCACCCATGATGACACAAGTAGGTACAGTATAATCCACGTCATAGATGCTTGATGTTGTTTTTTCCGTACTAACAACCAGTTGCACACCTGAATCTATCAGAAATTTACCCACTTTTGATAGGCTGTCATGACGGCAGACCGGAATTTTATACAGTGCTCCAGCTGATGTCTTAATTGCATCCGGATTTATTTCAGCAGATCCTTTTTTAGGCACGATGATCGCATGCACACCTGAACATTCTGCGGTACGTGCAATAGCCCCCATATTACGGACGTCAGTCACCCCGTCTAACATCAAAAGTAAAGGAGTTTCACCCTTCTCATAGATCTGAGGTAAGAGATCTTCAATATTTTGATAAGTAATTGGCGATATAACCGCGATAACACCCTGATGATTTTTCCGTGTAATACGGTTCAGTTTCTCAATAGGTACCTGCTGAAAAGCAATATCATGTTCTTTCAATAAGGATTTCAATTCCAGAATCAGACTACCGCTTAATCCGCGTTGTACAAATAACGATTCAATTTCTTTACCACTATCGATCGCTTCGATGACGGCACGGATACCGAATACCATCTGATTTACTTCACGTCTTTCGCCGTGATCGCGATCACGTCTCTGAAAATTTCCTTGCATCATAAAACTAAATATTACCTTCCAAATAGAAGAGATTGCAAAGGTACAAAAATTTGACAGGAATTAGAATGGAGATTTAGCTTAAACCTAAGTTAAACTCCTTACGCAAAGTATCTAAAAGCGGATTTTTAGTTACCATTGCCTGATACTTTTCCTGCGAAGTGTACGGTTTGCGGGAAACCGTGAATTCCATCATAACACCTTGCAGATCTAGCGCAAAATTTTGCAGCTTTACCCGAAGATAATTCAACACATCCACTTTCGCACTCTGCAATACATCCATCTGCACACCATTCTCGACATCAATCTCGATCAATGTACCCTTCAAGCGAGGTTGCGTCGTCGTCATCATCGTATAGAGATTGATTTTATTTTCTGTCTTCAACTGCTCAGCATAAGCGTTCCAGATGGTTATAAATTGATTAAAGCTTACCTCACGCTGTTCGGTACCTCTTATTAATTCAGGCTCATCACCTTCTTTGGCAACCGAGTTGTTGTCATAAATGGTGTTCAAATCCGGTAATGATGGAATAATCGCTGAAGCAGAGGATCCCCATCCCCCCTTTTTAACTTTTGGCGGCACGTTTGACGCGACATCATTTTTTACCTCAGGTTTGGCAGTCGAATTCTGGGGGTTGGAAACTATTGTTTGCTGATTGGATATAGGCGCGTGAGTCAATACAGCTGGTGCTGATGTCGCATTTTGTCCTGTATTTCCAGAAGATGCTGCCGCAGAAGGACTTTCCTTTGCCTGCGAAACTACTGGCTCAGGAAGTTTTTTTTTTACTCCTTCAGCAGCTGAAGGAATCTGTACGGAACCAAGCTGACTTAACTTAATGGCACTTGCGATGTGACACATTTTTAACAAAGCAAGCTCTACCTGTAAGCGTTGGTTTTTGCTGGTCTTGTAATTTATTTCACACTGATTTGAAATATTCAATGCCGACAATAGAAGCCCCGAAGAAGCTTTTTGCGCTTGCTGTAAATATTTTTGTCGTATGCTATCGCTAACTTCCAATAGTTTTAACGTCGCGGGCTCTCGGGCCACCAGCAGGTTACGGAAATGAGCGGACAAACCAGCAATGAAATGACTTCCGTCGAAGCCATGGTTCAAAATCTCATTAAATGTCAAAAGCGTTTGCGCAGCATCTTCAGCCAAGATCGAATCCGTTAGCTTAAAATAATAATCATAATCTAGAATATTCAGGTTGTCAATAACAGCCTGATAGGTTACATTTTTATTTGAGAAACTGACAATCTGATCAAACATAGACAAGGCGTCCCGAAGACCACCATCTGCCTTTTGCGCAATGATATGTAAACCATCTTGGTCATAAGCGATCACTTCACGATCAGCGATTCTCGCCAGATGACCTGCCATGTCCTCCACCTTTATACGGTTGAAATCAAAGATCTGACAACGTGAAAGGATTGTCGGCAAAATCTTATGTTTCTCCGTTGTTGCTAGGATAAAAATCGCATAAGAAGGTGGTTCTTCCAAAGTCTTCAAGAATGCATTGAAAGCGGCCTGTGAGAGCATGTGCACCTCATCGATGATATAGATCTTGTACTTTCCTGCCTGAGGTGGTATACGGACCTGATCAATGAGATTACGGATATCATCTACAGAGTTATTAGATGCGGCATCGAGTTCATGAATACTGAATGAATTACCGTTTTGAAAGGATTTACAGCTGTCACATTCGCCACAAGGCTCAGTTCCGGGTAAGATCTGTTCGCAATTTATTGTTTTGGCCAAAATACGGGCGCAAGTAGTTTTACCAACACCCCGTGGCCCACAGAATAAAAATGCCTGCGCCAACTGATTGTTGTGAATTGCATTTTTTAAGGTGCCTGTAATGTGTTGCTGACCTACAACCGAATCAAAGGTAATCGGGCGGTATTTACGTGCAGAAACAATAAAATTATCCATTGCACGAAGATACGGATTTTAAAAAAGAAAATGGAGAAACTAAAACCTAAAAATCAAAAGTCAGTAATTAATAATCCGCCAAATAGCTTGGAGGATTATTATATAATTGAGGTAGAACATCTTTAATCGAAGTGTCTTGAACCCCAAAGTTATCTTGCTTGTAATGTTTTCTAAATTCAGCTAATCCATAATCTTTCAAAAGTCTCATACTTCTTATAACATAAGAAATGAGACAAAATAAACTCAGCTATCCAATAATTATTTTAACAAATATTTAATATAAATCGTTATATCACTAAAGCCAAATTTATGAAGCACTTAACATTATTTTACGCTTTTTTATTTTGTACATTTTTATTTGTAGGCTGTAAAAAAGAACAACTATGAGGAGCTTACTCGTCTAGCAGATGATAAAACCTGCTCCCAAAACTGCAGACCTTTTTTGGTGATGTTTCCTGCAAAGATCCAAGTAAATGGCACATCGCTACCTTTCGTAAAGACTGTGCATTTATCTCCATATTGTTTACCGACAAAGAAAACTTTACTGAGTTTGGAAATTTGGTAGAACAATATAATCATTTGGACAAGGCCAAAAGAATACTGGACAAAAGCTTAAATTGCAATACGACAAATGATAAACCAGCTATCATCTTTTAGCAATAGCCTGCCTTCATTCCAAGTTCCACCTACTATTTTCCTACTGTTGGCCTACATTTGGCCTACTTGAGTAGGAGAATAGTAGGAAAACAATAGGTCGGCGATACAACAACGTTCGAATAAGATCAGGAAAAATAGCAAAGAACATAGGAAGTTAGTGCGATTGGCGTTATCTAAAATTGTTCATTCTATTTTCGGAACTCATTCGAAACTGCCGCGCCCCTCATTCGCCCCCCGCCTTATATTTCTCCACTCATCCCCTACTCTTTCCCTACTGATTATGTAGGCGATAAGTGGAGAATGAGTAGAGAATCTATATGGGCATTCCGAAGATGGTACGGACAAGAGGCGAAGAAATACTGAATAAAAAGCGAAGAAAATAAAAGAAAACTACCAAAAGTAGGCCCCGTAAGACCAAAGCTCTTTAGCCGGAACAGCAGGTGCTGGTGCGGTGTTGATCAGGTAACAGCCTGAATAGTAAGACTTTTAAGCGCAAGTGCCGTTTCCAAGTGATTTGGATATTCTAATAAAATACAACCAATTCTTAGTTACATTACAAATGCAATCATTTGTATTCAAATACAAAAAATATATTCTTTAAAAAGAACGCAGAAAGTAATTTCCATTTGTTCAATGGACACATTGTCAAAAAATGATAATTACATTGGTTTTTACCTTTGGAACCACTTTTTTGTAAAATCTCCAACCATTGTAATCCAAAAAACATTTTTCCTAAATCCTTGGAAAAAGCCCCTATAATTGTTAAATTTATATTACACTAATATTATCAAATTGTTAAGAATTGAATATCAAAGGATGCCATATTGCTTTTTTGACCATTTTATGCTGGTTCACTTGCAGTCTACAAATTGCTAGGGCGCAGCATCATGATTTCGATTTTTACGATGGAAAAGTTTCAATTAACGTATCCTCATCTTTCAATATTCCATTCAATGATAGTTTAACAGGAGCTCGCGTACAGGAGTTCTACCAAACTGCCGATCAGGCAGAATACCATGATCTAGTAAATAATTTACTGGAATACAAAGATAAACAGCACCTCAACGACTGGGTATATTATCAGCTTGTGCGTCGTACAGCACAACAGATCGCGCCAAAAGCAGACAACTATGCACGATACACGCTATACAAATGGTTTCTAATGTGCAAATCCGGATACGATGCGCGTTTGGCAGTAGGAAATAATCAGATTGTCTTTTTTATTCAGAACAATGAGGATATTTCTGATATTCCGTTTTTTGAAATTGATGGTAAGAAATATACCTGCTTAAATTTCCATGATTATGGAAAACTATTTCAACGAGCAGACAGCTATATCCCTGTAAAGATTAAAGTGCCGGAAGCAACCAACGATTTCAGCTATAAAATTACAAAGCTACCCGATTTCGTACCTGCAAACTACATTGAAAAACAAATTGCATTCAATGATGGTCATAAGGCTTATCATTTTAATGTTAAGCTAAATAATGATATAAGCGACCTTTTCAAAAATTATCCGGGAGTAGATTTCGAGACCTATTTCAATATTCCATTAAGTAAGGAAACATATCAATCATTGGTTCCTGCCCTCAAAGAAAATTTAAGAGAGAAAAATGAAAAAGAAGGTGTAGATTATTTAATGCGTTTTACCCGCTATGCCTTTTTGTATGAGAATGATGAAGATAATTTTGGCACAGAAAAACGACTATCCCCAGAACAGACATTATTAAATAAATACAGCGACTGTGATGATCGTGTAGCACTATTCTTCTACCTAGTCAAAGAGATTTACAATCTCCCGATGATCACACTTTTATACCCCACACATATCACTATGGCCGTTCAATTCGAACAGCCTATTGGTGATGCCATACTATATAACGGAAAATACTATTCGGTATGTGAGCCTACTCCCCAAGCGCAAAGTTTGGCTATAGGTCAATTATCTGATGAACTTAAAAAACAATCTTATCAGATTGTGTATCATTATGAACCAAGGTAAAATACTGTTCCGAAAGCTGCCGGCAATTTAATTGTAGCAGAAACCAATAATAGTAAGTTCTTCGATTGTTATTTAAGGCTTGTAAAACAAACTACTAAGCGCTCTCAATTATTAAAGTTTATCAATAAAATCCAATAGATCGGCATATTTACCATCTGTACGGTTAGCTGCAATAGTAACCGTATTCTCCCTACCTTCGTATTTTATTGTGATCACATAATCCGTTCCATCTGCACAGCGCGCGCATTCTTGAATTTTCGCATCCATTAACTTATATGTATCAATATAGGTTGATAATTGTTTTAATGTGGCCTCACTTGTTTTATAAACTTTATCTCTTTTAGCTTCCGGAACAAGACTTTTCGGATACTTAATTTCAGTCTTATTTTTATCTATGATGACATTTACAACATCACCCCATCCAGAAATTCCCTTTATTTCTATTTTAAGTCCATCAGGTTCAGTATCAGATTTATCATCAGACTTTTTGCACCCAACAAACAGGACAATACTTAACACAAATAAATAGATTGTTTTTTTCATCATTTAAAGCTTATATTATTTGACTATATAACGAATTATCCACCCAAAATGCGACAAAAAAAATCCTGCTGATGGCAGGATTTTTTATTGATTCTATTGATGTTATATATTATTTAACTTGACCTGGAGTTGTATATGGCAAAGTTTGTGGATCATAATGAGCCCAGCCTTTTGTCCAATCTTCAGAACCGAAAGCGCCCTTATAAGCAACCTTTTCAAAGAAGCTTCCAGAGACTTTGGCATTCGTAAATGCAGCACCCGAGGCAGCGTCGGAACCGGTCGATAAAGTGAAATCCGGATTTGAAGGTGTAGAAGAGAAGTCTTTTCCAAAATTATAGGGAGCTTTGAATAATGCAAGCGCAAATTTTGAATTATCAAACACATTGTTAGCACGTAATAATGTATTTACTGCCGCAGCATTGGTTGTTGAACTTACTTTCAAGTCTGTATCCTTTGAACCATATACCGAATTATTCGCAAATACTGCGGAACCACTTAAAAAGTTATTTGAAGTTGTATTCGCTGTAACAACTTTTGTATCGTCAATGTACAACCCTGCAAATGGAAATCCTGAAATCACTGAATTAAAAATGCTCAACGATGAATTACGACGAATTTGCGCTCCATGTTGATAGTTTCCAATCGCTGATTCACCTGCCTTTTTGATAGGCCCTAGAACCGTTACATTTGAAAATACTGCAGAAGTTTTAGGTGTCTGGTCTGTACCTGTAGAATTATTATCAGACTCAAAACCGTTTGATCCTGATTGATCCGCTTGAGTAGTTGCTCTTTGGGCTAGTGCAAATTGAACATTACCAGAATAACCAAAATCAGTATCAAAATCATCATCCCATGTTGCAACAGCTAATAAGTGTTTAGCATTTACAGTACCACCAAACCATTCAAATGCATCATCTCCAGAGCGGTACACTTGAATATAATCAAGCGTTGTACCGTTACCAACACCTGCCAGAGTCAGCCCGTTAATTTCATTATCTGCTGAATATTCAATACCACCATATTCAATACGGACATATTTTAACGTACCTGAGTTATCCGCTGCATCTGTTCCTCCATAATATATATAATTCTTAGCATCTTTTCCTTTAGGCCCCTCTAAACCGCCCTCTATCATAACGTCTGTCCCTTGGTTGACTGGAGCTTTTCCAAGTAAAATTATGCCTCCCCAATCACCTCTAGTTCTTGCACCTGCAGGGAGAGCCGATGTAAATACAATTGGTTTATCAGCTGTACCTTCTGCTTTAATTTTAGAACCTCTCGTAATCGTTAAAGTTCCTTTTGTCGCCTTCTCGCCTTTTATGATTGTGCCTGGCTCAATGGTCAACGTAGCTCCATTTGAAACAAAAACAAATCCTTTCAACAAATAAATCTTGTCCGAAGTCCATGTTGTATTGGCTGTTATTTCTCCAGTCACTTCCACAACATCTTTATCCACAGGATTGGTTGGTGTTTCAGTATCATTACCATCATCAGTAATTTTGGTTTCCTTACAAGCTCCAGCAATTAATAATGCCGCTAATGATAAGAATAAAAATCTTTTTTTCATTTTTTAAGTTTTAAAAATCTCGATACAAAAAAATACTTTACTTATGTCTTTAGATTTAAAGAAATATTAAGTTTATATTATCAATTAAAATGTGTAATTAAATGATAATGAATAATTTGCCCCAGGCTTGTATTTAAACCAAGTTTCGTCCTTGATATTTCGCACTTCATTGTCAAAATATACATTAATAGAATTATTCAAAATGTCACTTGCATTCAATTTAAATTCACCTTTATTTTTTAACACTTTGTAGCCAACTTGAAAATCCAATACGTTCCGAGGTGCTTCCCACGCACTAGCAAAAGTTTGTCCACCTGGTTGAACAATACGTTTACCTATACGATTATAAAGGATATTAAGATTTAATTTATTATCTAAAGCTGTGTGTTGTAATCCCCCGTTTATAACGTAGGGAGACTGTCCGACCATTGGTCTCTTTTGTTCCAAATAAGGTTGATCAGTTGGGTTGGTAACTTCCGAGTGCACATATGCAAGATTCAGATAAGCCGTTGTATTTTTAAAAAATGGTTGTTCATTTACAAAATCCAATTTTTTACGAACTTCCAATTCTGCACCATAAAGATTAGCTTTTGGAACATTGCCAAAACTAATATCAGGAGTAGAAGTAACATCATATCTCCGCGGCTCGATGGCATCTGTAAATTGCTTATAAAACGCTGAAATGGATAAAATTTCGCCAGCAGAAGGATAAATTTCATAACGTAAATCCGCATTGTTAATGGAAGCACGCTTCAAATCTGGGTTACCGGTTATCATTCCGAGCTGTTCGAAATCATAGAACTTAAATGAAGCTAACTCCCGTAGCTCTGGTCTTGCTAATGTACGATAGTAAGACGCTCTTAAATTGGATTTTGGTGTAACACTATAGGTAAAGTTTACAGATGGAAGGAAATCCAGCTTCGTGTCGTTAACATCCTCTACCATTTTCATGTTATCTACATTCAAAGCGTCAATCTTAACATTATAATTTTCAACTCTTAAACCGTAAACTACTCTAAATTTATCATTGAACTTTTGATCCAACATCGCATAACCAAATGAATTCATGGAACTACCAGTGTACTTATCTCCATTCAACATTGTTTCGTTATATTTAAAATAATTATTATTTATGTTTTGAATAGAAAAAATTTGATCTGGTGGCGTCTGTAGAAAAGTATTGATATCATCAACATTATCAAATGCATTGTCGTTGAATTGAAAGCCCAGAAACCTAGCATCAAAATTGCGCTTTCTATAGTTTAGACCGGCACCTGCCTTCAGTGTTGATTGTTCTGTTAAAAAATTAATAGGCACAGTATAGCTACCCTCTCCAGAATAAATATTCTCATTAAGTTTAGCAAATAACCTCGCATTTTGTTTACCAACTGTACCGAGATTTGCTGTAAAAGGAACAGAAGGATCGTTAGCAGCAGACATTGGTCTTACATAGTTAAGTTTAACCTGATTAGGCTGGTCATTCTTGATATTACTCCACGAAGCTGTCCATTTTATTTTATCATTTTTATCGCTCAACACATGTTCACCATCAACGGTCGACTTGAATAAAGATTTTTCCAAGATGTCATAGGCAGAAAATTTATTATCAAATGATGTACCTAAATCTATACCTCTTCTACTTGTATAGGTATTATCATAGTTCTTATTATAAAGATTTTTCCATGTGATTTTATTTTTACCAAATGTATAGCCAAAGTTAGCTAAAGCTCCTAGGTTACTGGAAAATCTATATTGATTATCTGTAAAGTCATATTGATGCCATTCTCGTCTTACATTCGCCAATATATTCTGTGAATTACGATAGGTTACAGAAAATAACGCTCCAAATTTATTATCGTTCTCAAATTGTTTAACTTTCCCCAATGAAAATTGATAATTTTGAGAGGGTAATGCCTTTTTATTTTCAATAGAAAGATCATTTGGCAAAGATTTCAATGCAAGACGATTTTCTTTACCAGAGAGTCCAGCTTTATATTGCTCTCTAGTATACATATTGGTAGCCAAATTACTCGAACCATCATCAAAACCTAAATAATTTTGAAAATTCTTCTTGGTTTGTAAGAAATCCTTGAATGTAGAAGCAGTATTGTAACCGTACCCTACCCCAAAGGACACGAAATCCTTATCAGGAATATCTTTTGTTGTGATTTGTACTGCCCCGCCAGCGAAATCTGCAGGAAGATCCGGTGTTGCAGTTTTCGAAATCGTAATTTTATCAATCAAGTTAGATGGCACGATATCAAATGAAAATGCACGACGATTAGCTTCAGTACTTGGCAATACCGAACCATCCATCATCGAAACATTGTAACGGTCACCTAACCCACGAACGACAACAAATTTATTATCTTGGATAGTAGCACCACTTACGCGACGTAATGCCTCAGAGGTATTTTTATCCGGTGATCTTCTAATTTGTTCACTTGAAATACCATCAGAAATTAACGCACTATTTTTTTGCTGTGCATATAATGCTCCAATGGATTCCTTTTTAAAAGAACCCGTCACCACAACTTGATCCAACACCTTACCTTCTGAATTATCAAGGACAATATCCAAATTGGTCATATCATCCGCTTTGATCTCTACTTCGGTAATTTGTTTTGTAGCATAACCAATAAAAGCATACTCAACCGTGTATTTACCCGCTGGTAAGGCCGGAATACTATATTTACCGGAAACATCTGAGCTTCCGCCTCTAGAAGTTCCAATCACACGAATAGTTACCCCCGTAATCGTTTCTCCCGTCTTACTATTTGTAATAGTCCCCATTAACTTCCCACTGCTCTGTGCATAAACTGTTGTTGACGCAGCTACGACGAACGTAATGGCAGCAGCGATTCTTTTAAGTTGTAATTGTGGTTCCAATTTATTTTGTTTTTTGTTTCTGCAAAGCTATTGGCAGAATATTATATTAACATTAACAACGAATTACCATTACGTAAACCACTTGTTAATTTAATGTTACCTTGTAGATTCCAACTTAAAATTTTAGATGAAATCCCGTCTGAAGAAGCATTTGAGCAATTATTCTATTATTTCGATGAGATCATATTAATGAAGTGTAATAAAATCATTAAGTCGAAA
>Ga0256901_1001727_pt1 | contig 10618 bp, 8 predicted proteins | sample MC6MC0689MT_FD_190200 | JGI IMG/M metagenome (GOLD analysis project Ga0256901, IMG submission 190200) | Metatranscriptome of enriched soil aggregate microbial communities from Iowa State University, Ames, United States - MC6-MC0689-MT... | ecosystem: Environmental > Terrestrial > Soil >... | reverse complement strand
TTTTTCGTTACTATTTCTTTACTATTGGTTACTATTAAAGCTGGTTTAAATCTCTAACGCCTCCCGTTTGACAACAACGTAGTATTCGCTGCTGCCTTTTCGAGTGAATTGCTTACGATACCCGTGACTTGTATCTAGCCACCCGCGATTTTTCCAGCTTTTTATAATGGCTTTTGCTTCGTATCCTAATTTTGTCAGCTGATCTTCGAGTAACAACGTGTTAAAGCGAATTTCGGTCCATCCTATTTCGTCTTCCCATTCCCCATAACACGGACCCTTTGCTGCCTCGTTGCTGCTGAATTTAAAGTTAGAACGGTTCGCAATCGCCCAATCGTAAATAGTTTGTAGGGCCTCTTTCGGACGATCAAGCTCTTGATTTTCTGCAATAAGCTCGTCCCACCATTTTAGAATGATGCTTTCCGCATCCCACTGAACGCCAAAGCAAAGATTTACAAGTTGTGCAGCAACCGCGATTAGTGCGGCGTATTCCGCTAGTCTTCCTGCGACTGAGTTATTTCCTGGCACTCTGCTTATAAAAACGTCCTGGTATGCTAACCATCGTTCTTCCCATTGCTCCCAGTCTGCCTGGTTTTCTTCTTTCAAGATAAACTTGATAAATTCACGCCCTGCATGGCCGTAATTTCTACGAATGGCTAAGTCTAACCGTTTAACGAATCGCCCTGTTTCAGGGCTATCCTCCCCAAAAGGCAGCCCGTTCACGGTAAGTGTCCGTCCTGCCGTACCGCCATCTTTAGAGAAATTCGTAATTTTTTGTTCACCAGTACTAAAAATGACGTTGTTCCAATACTTCGTTTTTTGCGTTCCCTTCGTACTCCCTCGACCTTTCCCCTGGCCGCTTGTCAGCTGATAAATAGAACGGGCGATGCTCTTAGGGTCCGCTTCCTTCGTATCATCTAGGAACAGGGGGACGTTATTCGAAATACCCGCTAGTCGTTCAAGATTTACTAAGGTTGTGTTCCACTTCTTCAAGATACCGTTGCGCTTCTCATCTGGGTTACCCCAAACACTAGCGAAAATCCGCATAGAGATTGTTTTCCCTTTCGACGTATCACTAGATAATTCATAAATAAAAACATTCGATTTAAACATTTCGACTAGGACACTAGCGAAAGAAGCGTAAAGACCGACCATTACCCTATGGTAATCCTGTACTTTACCTACTGTTTCTAGCCATTCTTCCAGACTTCCCCTTGTATGAAACCCTTGTACAAATTGCTCATCCCCTGCGTCTGCTCCTATAAAAGAAACCGCGTCCGTATCATCTTTTCTTCGTTCCTTGCCGTTCTCATCAATGAATGTCTCCCCTATTAAGAAACCTTTATTGACCCAGCCCAGCTGCTCACTTGCTCTTAATACTGGTAATTCTGCTTGATTACGAGCTTCAAAGTCTGATAGGTACTGGACAATCTTACGGGCGTTTACACTCGTGACAGGAAAGCCAAAACTGGATAACTCTACGAGCTTATTCTGGACCATCATGTAGTCACGGCCCCGCTTAATTTCTTTCCAGCGTCCGTTCTGTAAGAACGCCGTTACAATCCCTGTTGTATGGTCCGTTAAATTTTCGTAACGCCCAGTAATGACGATCGGATTATGTGAAATTAATTGATTAGAGATATTTTTATTGCTCGATTCCTGGTATAAAGCGTAATTAGCTTCTGATAGCAACCACCCATGAGGTAGAACTACATTTTCATTAACTGGTACGTTAGGAAGAACATGAATGTCCTTCGTAGTATTTCGGTTACTGACTGCTTCATAGTTTTTTCCGCTAGGCTTATGTGATAGTGCGCTTTTTATTGTTTGCTCGGCTGTTTCCTTCCCATCCGTTTCGTAGTAAGAAGGGATGCAGACGTATTTAAAAATTAATTCCCCGACTTTTTGTAGCTGATCTTTATCCCAAAAATTGAATTCGACTAAAGCGCATAGCCAGGAATGAACCGTATTATTGCGCGCATCCTGTATCGGCAAACTGAAAGGCTTATCTTCCGGCTTATTGACCATTTTTGGCGTCGGTTCCAGGTAAAAGGGTGTTTCACTATGCGTCTGAGCTTTGGTGATATTCCAGTGGCGTCCCTCTGTATTCTCAGTTGGAAGAACGGTGTAACCCTTCCCGGCTATACGATAATCACACACAATTCCCAGCGCCGTAACGAAACGTGCCCGCTGCTTTTTCAGTTTTCCGCTAGTCTTAAAGAAAAACTGGAATCCGTTCTTTGTTTGCATTTCGTAAAACTGTAAACCCTGGGTATTTAATAAGCTACGAAGCAACTCCCCCTCACTTCGATTGTCGACATCTACTACGTCGATACCATCAGGAATTACGAGACCTAACCAGCCACCTGATTTGACCCATTCTTGTGCTTCTTCCTCGATCAAAGGCTTAGCGCTTCCCCATTTGCCTATAGGGGTTTTTGCTTCGCTGTAGCGGTCTTCTCCTTCCTTCCTATTCGCCGTACTATACCCTTTCAACTTAATGAGCTTTACAGGAAAACCGTCGAACATGCTGGTAAGTTGTGGTATAATAGGGCTAATAAAACTGTGCATAGCGTCTTTTTCGCTAGTGTCTAGCCCTGGCTGTCCGTTCCCCCCGGCAGCTTTATTTTTTTCCATCATACTGCCTGCACCTCTCTAATCTGTCTCTTTTCTTCTGTCATATCGCCCATGCCCTCTTAAAAATCGAAAAATAAAAAAGGCTCATAATGCACAAGTACAAAAATGCACTTATGAATTAGAGAGCCTTCTTGGACGCGATTTAACCCAATCAATTCGACCCTAGCAGAACTTTTTTCACTGTTCCACCCGGAAAACCAAGCCTGTATATTATCGGTACAGGTGCCCATTCTAGTTCTCCTTACACCCAGTTTTTGAAGGACGAACTGGTTACAAACGCCCTATAGTTCTCATCAATTTATTGTGCTAATGCTTCTGTAATGATGAATTTAAACTGACTTTAAATTCATTACAGCAGTTGCTGTTGGCCCACCAGCTGCCTTTTCTTTTTCATCTAGGCTTCTAAGTCTCTGTCTAACGACATTATTCATCTCTCCAACAATCCCGTTTGAAATGTGACCGGAATTCTCTAAGCTTAGAATGCATAATTCCCGATCATATTTCTCTACAATGTTTTCAAATAACTCCATACAAGATTTACCTTCTATTACTTCAACTTCGTAAACTTCGCATATTTTAACAATTTCTTCATACAGGCGGTTAAGTAAAACCTCTTGGTTGGACACATTTATAACCTCCTAGCTTTTAATTCAGACTGAATGAGATTATGCATTAGTTTTTTATTAACAATTAGTCGTTCGTTTCTATAAGTAAATTTTAATGGTAGTTTATTAGCAGGATGATAGGACACCCTTTCAGCAACCTTTCTTGTGTAATAAGCTATCCGTTGAGTTACGTCTTTTTTCACTTCAACCCCTCCTCAAGAGTCCTTATAGCGTCTGTCCACGCATTTTTTTTACCATTCATCCATAATTTCCTGAATTACTTTCAAACTTTCCTCAACTGGCCACAAGCGTTTTCCCTTCTCTTTTCGTCTAGCAAGTCGCTTCATTCGTGGATCGTCAAGGAACTCATTTTCCAGGAAAGATTTACTCATGCAAGTTCGTTTTGACATTTCGTTAATATCCCAGAAAAATAACGTTTGGAGAAATGCATGGTCTAATTTTTCATTGATGTATCGTTTTATTTGCTCCTGGTCAACATCCACGTGAATTTGTGCTATGGACATAGTAAACCTCCATTCTTTTAATAATCGACTGTTATATCAATCATTTTGGTTAAAAAAATGTCCTCAATATCTAGATTTAAACCTTTAGCTATTTTATAAGCCACTGTTGCAGATGGTTTTTGTTTACCACTCAATATCTGAGAAAGATACGGCTGCGACACCCCAATCATTTTTGAAAAACCTCTCAAGCTTTGTCCTGTTTTTGCAATCAAAATTCTTATTTCTCTCCGATCTCTTAACTCCATAACAACCAAAGTTATCACCCCCTTAGTGACTGTTATAACAATCATTTATTTAAAATCATCCTATCACTTCTTGATCGTTGTGTCAATCAATATTTTAATAAATTATTGCTTTAACAATCACTTAAAGTTAAACTGTAACTAAATAATTATAATAAAAAGGACGTGTGTTTATGGATTTTGGGAGTTGTATAAGGGAGATGAGAGAAGAAAAAGGTCTATCTGGCAGAGAGCTAGCAAGACGGGCAAATATATCCCAAGCTTATTTGTCACAACTAGAAAGAGGGGAAAATAAAAAACCTTCACCTGAAATAATCAAAAAAATAGCTAAAGGTCTTGACGAGGATTACAACGAATTAATGACATTAGCCGGTTATCTTTATGAAACAGATCTTATTCAAGTTGAGACTGAAAACATAAAATCTAGACTCAAACAAGCAAAATCTAATCTCAAACAAGCGCATGATACATATGAAAAATCAATGAAAGATCTAAACAAATTATTAACGCTTAATTTTGACGTTTATTACAAGGACAAACTCCTCACGAAAGAAGAAAAACAAAAATTACTTACGATTATCGAAACAGTATTAGATTAATAAAGATTTCTTACTCGGCTCATATTTGAGCACAACTTTTTCAACCTACCACATTCGGTTTAGGAATTAGATTACCTTTCCCAACTTGTTATTAAACGGAAGATAAGAATTATCACGCTCCCACCTATAGTTTCGCATTTAAGGAGGTGTTGCAAACATTTTATTCCCCCTAAAAGCGTCTGTCCACGCAATGAAAGGGAAGATAAAAATGAAAATGCACAAATCGAAAAAGGATAACGACCTTTATTACTACTCTAATGCTAAAGGCGAAAAAATGTGGTGCTATCGGTACCGATATTACGATGCATTAGGAAAACGAAAAGAAAAATCAAAGCAAGGGTTTATAACGGAGAAAGAGGCATACAGAGCCCTTCTGGAAGTTAAGGCTAGTATATTAAATGGTGATGTAAAACAAGTGGAAAACTCTAATCTAACTGTCTCAGAATGGTTAGATATTTGGTTTGAAACTCATAAGAACGATTGGAAAGTTACATCGCGGATCCAGAGAGAGAACGCTATAAAGCTGCAAATGAAGCCTCTTTTAGGTAAATATAAATTAGCTGAATTAGATAAGACTACTTATAAACGAGTATTCATTAATGAGCTCTTGAAAAAATATGAGCCTAGTACGGTTCGATTGTTTCACAGATTGTTCAAGGTAGCTGTAAATGCTGCAGTGGATAATGAAATTATCCCGCGAAATCGATTCACTAAAATCACTATCCAAGGTAATGAAGAAATCGATGATAATTTCCTTACCCCGGAAGAACTAAAGGCTTTTCTCTCAGCAGCCAAACAATTAGAGAACATTACTAACTACACAATGATCTTGCTTCTTTCATTTACGGGATTACGAAAGGGAGAAGCTCTCGGATTAACGTGGAACAATGTGGATTTTGAAAAGAAGACAATAACTGTGGAACGAACTCGGGACAAAAATGGAGCCCGGCCGCCGAAAACAAAAAACAGCTACCGGACCATATTAATTGATGATTCACTCATACACCAATTAAAACTATACCGGACCTGGTGCAAACAAACAATGCTGTCATTTGGGAAACGGTTATCTGATGGGGATTTTATTTTTATCTCTCATCAGTCCGGAACCCCAACAGGAGAGAATACTCTAAAATACAGTTTCGACAGAATTCTTAATAAGCCGGGGTTAAAAACAATTACCCCGCACGGCTTACGACATACACATGCAACTATTTTAATCGCTCAAAGGATCCCAGTGAAAGTTATTGCTGAGCGATTAGGTAACACACCACAAATGATTTTGGATTTATACGGCCATAACTTTAAAGCACTTGAAGAAGAATCAGTGATCGCGTTTGAAAAGGCATTAAATTTCTAAACTGGGGGAACTTTTGGGGGAGGTTTTAAAATTATCCCCTCCAATCCCCTTGAATTCTAGGGTTTTCGTGTTCGTAGAACATTACTCACGTTAATCTTTCTAAAAAACCCCGAACCAATTGGTTCGGGGTTTTTCTACGTTAAGTCTATAAGGATCTTCCCTTGATGGCTTCTTATAGACGATTTAGCTCTGAGTTTGGTCCTTTAGATAACAATAAAGGGGCTCTGGAATTCCAAAGCCCAAACTCGATTAATATTTAATTAATGTGTACTTCTTTTTGCCTCTTCTAATAATTGTAAATTGCTCTTCAATTCGATCACTCTCATTTAAAGAATAATTCGTATCAGTGACTTTCTCACCGTTTACAGTCACAGCGCCATTTGTAATGTCTTCACGCGCCTGACGCTTTGAAGGTGAAATCTTTGCCTCAACAAGTAAATCAACCAGGTTCCCCACTGAATCCTGGGCATTAAAGGATGGTACGTCTTTAAATCCTTGTTTGATTTCAGCAGCCGAGAGATTTTTCACATTCCCGCTAAATAACGCTTGAGAAATCTTAATGGCCTGCTGCAATGATTCTTCACCATGGATTAGACGAGTCATCTCTTCTGCTAAAGCCTTTTGCGCTTTCCGAAGATGTGGTTCTTCCTCAACAGCCGTTTCTAATTGCTCAATTTCCTCGTGTGATAGAAAAGTGAAAAACTTTAGGTATTTGACAACATCTGCATCAGCAGTGTTAATCCAGAACTGATAGAACTCGTATGGAGTAGTCCTCTCCGCATCAAGCCAAACAGCGCCGCCTTCAGTCTTTCCAAATTTTGTTCCATCTGCTTTCGTAACAAGAGGAATAGTTAATCCAAATGCTTTCGAGCCCTCGGGCTGCATTTTTCGGATTAATTCCATACCAGAGGTAATGTTGCCCCATTGATCACTGCCGCCAATTTGCAATTTACAATTATGATGTTCATACAAATGGTTGAAATCCATAGCCTGTAATATGGTGTAGGTGAATTCAGTAAAAGAGATACCTGTTTCAAGCCTTGAAGCAATGGTGTCTTTTGCCAGCATGTAATTAACCCCGATATGCTTGCCAATGTCACGTAAAAAAGTAACAATATCCATCGAGCCGGCCCAATCATAATTATTCACCATTGTAGCGCCATTTTCACCCTCAAACTCAAAGATAGCCGCTAATTGTTTTTGGATGCCGGCAACATTTTCTTGGACCTTCTCTAAGGTTTGAAGGTTTCGCTCTTCGCTTTTTCCGCTAGGATCTCCAATTAAGCCTGTTGCACCACCGACTAATACAATCGGGCGGTGACCATGCTGCTGAAATCTCCTTAGTGTTAAAAACGGCACCAAGTGACCAATGTGTAAACTATCTGCAGTCGGATCGGCTCCGCAGTATAAAGAGATTTTCTGATTACTTAAAAGGTCTTTTAACCCCTCTTCATCTGATTGCTGGTAAATAATACCTCTCCATGCTAAATCCTGTAATAAATCCATTCCCAATTCCTCCTTCAAGAAAAATAAAAACGCCCCTGCAAAAATGCAGGGACGTAAAAATTACGCGGTACCACCCAGCTTGAGGAAAAATCCTCCAACTCAAAAAAATTAACGGTTTTGACCGTTTTCCGCTACTCACAATTGTTTTCACAGAAAAAGCTCAAGGACGTAATTCATTCTTCTATATGTATCAGCTCACACCACTGCTGACTCTCTACAAACAGGGATAGAAGAACTACAGTTGATTCCCTTCACAGCTTTTAAATTATTTATTGTTATTGTTTTTTTACCATATTCCAACCACTCTGTCAAATAACAACTGGAAATTTCAGAAATATGTAGAACCTTGTCAGTTTTTACCCTTACTATATGCTATAATGTATGTGATTTTATAATGAGGTGATGCTCTGAATGAAGGAAAAAATGCAAGTGTGGATGGAAAAAGCAAAATCCATACTTACCTTGTTTACCCATAAAAAGACGATCAAAAGTGCACGAATTACCTATCAAGTCGTTTGGAACCTATTGCTCCTCGTGCTCACTGTTGTCATCCTTGGAGGATCATTCGCAACAGGTGTCGGTGCCGGCTATTTTGCCTCACTTGTGAAAGATGAACCTGTCCGTTCATATGGAAGTATGAAAAAGGATATTTATAATTACACGGAAACCTCGGATTTATATTTTGCAAATGATGTCTACCTTGGCAGACTCAGGTCCGACCTTGTACGTGATGAAGTAAAGCTGGACCAGGTTTCGAAGGATCTGACCAATGCTATTATTGCAACCGAAGACGAATACTTCTATCAGCATAATGGTGTTGTTCCAAAAGCCGTTTTCCGTGCCCTCTTTCAAGAAGTTACAAACTCCGCGGTGCAATCCGGCGGCAGTACCTTAACCCAGCAATTAATTAAAAATCAAATCTTAACAAATGAAGTTTCATTCCAGCGGAAAGCCAATGAAATTTTACTCGCACTAAGGTTAGAAAAATTTTTCGATAAAAAGGAAATCCTTGAAGCATATTTGAATGTCTCCACATTTGGAAGAAATTCTTCCGGACAGAATATTGCCGGTGTTCAAGCAGCTGCAAAAGGAATCTTCGGTAAAAATGCCAGTGAATTGTCACTGCCACAAGCAGCATTCATTGCCGGTCTGCCGCAAAGTCCATTTGGCTATACACCTTTTACAAAGGAAGGTACGGTGAAAAATAATCTTGAACCAGGATTCACGCGGATGAAAACTGTATTAAAAAGAATGTTGGATGGTGGATACATAAATCAGCAGCAATACGCAGAGGCCTCTGCTTACGACATTACAAAGGATTTTATTGCGCCTCTTGAGAATCCGCTTGAAAACTATCCTTGGCTTACATTTGAAATTGAAAAGCGTGCGATCGAGGTCCTTACTAATGTCCTTGCCAAAAAGGATGGATATACTGAAAAGGACTTAAAAAACGATGATAATCTTTATTATAAATATAAAACATTAGCGGATCATGATTTGCATCAAAATGGATATCAAATTCATTCGACAATTGACAAAGATATATACGATGCCATGCAAGTGGTAAAGGATAATTATAAAAACTACGGTCCGGATAAACCTCAGGAAAAAGAGGATCCTGAAACAAAAGAAAAATATACTGTGATAGAGCCCGTCGAGGTTGGTGCGGAACTAATTGAAAATAAGTCGGGGAAAATTATCAGTTTTGTTGCTGGAAGAAATTACGAAAAACAACAGCTCAATCATGCCACAAGTGCGATTAGGCAAAATGGTTCCACAATGAAGCCTCTTCTCGTCTATGGCCCAGCAATTGAGTTAGGAAAAGTAGCACCGGGAACACCGCTGCCAGATGTTGAATTATATTTAGCAGGTAAATCTAAGCCTTGGCCGCGCAACTATGACTTAAGATATAGCGGTATCGTGTCAGCCAGGTATGCCTTGGCAAAATCCTATAACGTTCCGGCTGTTAAATTATATAAGGACATCCTAGATCAACGTCCGGCAAAATACCTTGAGAAGATGGGATTTACTTCTCTTATAAAGCCTGACTTTGAAAACCCTTCAACAGCCATCGGTTCGTTGGAGAAGGGTGTTACAATTGAAGAAAATACCAATGCATTTAGTACCTTTGCAAACGACGGTAAATTTATCGATGCCTATATGATTGATAAAATTGTCGATAAAGACGGCAAGGTGATTTATCAACATGAAGTGAGGCCAGTTGACGTATTTAAGCCGCAAACAGCTTATTTAACGCTTGATATGATGAGAGATGTTATTAAAATGGGGACAGCCGCAGGAATAAAGAGCAAACTAAACTTTAGTACTGACTGGGCTGGGAAAACCGGTACAGGGAATGACTATATTGATTCCTGGTTTGTTGCAACAAATCCAAATGTTACATTTGGCATTTGGACAGGCTATGATACCCCTAAATCCCTAAAGACTTCCGGCATGTCCTATAGTCAGCGGACAAATAATCTTTGGGCTGAATTAATCAATGCAGCCTATAGCATTAATCCAGATTTAGTTGCGCCAAAAGAATCATTCCAAATGCCTGATGGAATTGTGAAACGTTCCTATTGTGCTGTTTCTGGTATGCTGCCGTCCGGCGCCTGTTCTAAAGCCGGATTAATCGAAAGTGATTACTTTAATGTGAATGATGTGCCAACAAAAGTAGATGATAGTTTGGTGGAAGGAAAATTTGTCACCATTGGGGATAAAAAATATTTAGCCTTGGATTCCACACCACAAGAGTTTGCCCAGTTTGGTTTGATATTAAACCCAGACTTTATCACCCGAATGGTTGGAAATAATTTTAAAAATTATAGCCAGCTTATTCCGAATAAAGATCGTTGGGGAAAAATTCTTGTTCCTAATGCAAAAATGGTAGATAACGGGAAGAAGCCTGATGGTGTAAGCCTGTCAATATCCGGTAATACCTTAACATGGACATCCTCTCCAGATAATGATGTTGTTGGTTATCGCGTTTATCAAAGCGGCTCTAAGGTTGCAAGTATAAATAGCGGGTCCAGTCTTTCCTTTACGGCTGGCAGCGGTGGCTATTATGTAACAGCAGTCGATATCGCTGGAAATGAATCAGCTCCATCTAATCTTGTTGATGTAGGCGCTGTAACTCCATAAAAAAAAT
>Ga0256901_1001726_pt1 | contig 10619 bp, 6 predicted proteins | sample MC6MC0689MT_FD_190200 | JGI IMG/M metagenome (GOLD analysis project Ga0256901, IMG submission 190200) | Metatranscriptome of enriched soil aggregate microbial communities from Iowa State University, Ames, United States - MC6-MC0689-MT... | ecosystem: Environmental > Terrestrial > Soil >... | reverse complement strand
GGTGGGAAAGTAATTTGGGCTAATGATGCCGATGAAGCGCGGGAGGAGATTTATAAGATCATCGAACGAAAAAGAACACGGTCGATTGTAAAATCTAAATCTATGGCTACAGAAGAAATTGAATTAAATCATTTTCTGGAATCCAAAAACATAGAAGCCATCGAGACTGATCTTGGAGAATATATTATTCAGCTGCTAGACCAGAAACCCTACCACTTTGTGACGCCGGCTATGCATTTAAGCTTGGAAGATATTGCAAAGCTTTTTCATGAAAAATTTGACACTCCTTTGGATGCATCTGCAGAACAGTTAACACTAAAAGCGCGCGAGTTATTAAGAGACAAATATTTAGCAGCAGAAGTCGGTATTACCGGAGCTAATTTCTTAGTTGCTGAAACTGGGAGTATAGCGATTACAGAAAATGAAGGGAATGCACGTCTGACTTCTACTTTTCCAAAAACACATATTGCTGTGGTGGGCATTGAGAAGATTATTCCCACACTACAAGATCTGGAAGTATTTTGGCCACTTTTATCCACACATGGTACAGGTCAAAACTTAACTGTTTACAACACGTTACTCACAGGACCGAAACAGTCTTACGAGTCTGATGGACCTGAAGAAATGTATGTTATCCTGCTTGACAATGGACGTAGTAATCTCCTTGCACAAAAAGAACAACGTCAGGGTCTATATTGCATTCGCTGTGGAGCTTGCTTAAATGTATGTCCTATTTATCAAAATATAGGCGGACATACATATGAAACAACCTATCAAGGACCGATCGGATCTCTAATTTCCCCTCATTTAAATGGGATGAAGGAGTTTAAGCATCTAAGCTATGCATCTACCCTTTGCGGTAAATGTACAGAAGTTTGCCCTGTAGGCATCGATATCCAACGTATGCTTCTTGTCAACAGAAAAGACTCCGTAGAGCAGGGTTTATCAGCTAAAACAGAACAAAAAGTCTGGAGCTGGTTTACATACGGAATACAACGTCGAAAATTGATTGATTTCTTTGGCGGGAAATTCAAGAACTTTTTCCTCCGAAAGTTTTTTAAAAAAACCTGGGGCGATCAACGGGAATTACCCAAGCTAGCGGAAAAATCCTTTTCCAAACAATGGAAAGAGCAGCAGAAAAACAAAGAATAACAAAAAAGTGGTATTTGTAATAGGCTTTATCATCACGTTTTCAGGCTTCCTGCTAACCCAAAAACATTATCCGGGAAATTATGCTAATTTGGAGATTGATTGGTATTTCTGTAATAGCGACGTCGCAATGATGACTGTAGCTATATTTCTCATCGTGCAAAAATTAAATATTCGCGAATCTAAATGGATAAAAAATATATCTGGAGCAACATTTGGCATCTATTTATGTCATTTTGTTATTGTACAGGCGATGACAGATACGTTTCTGAATATTGATTATCTTCCCGCTTCCCTAAAAATTCTGTCAATTGCCCTTCTAAGTTTTGGTTTAAGCTATTTGGTTACAAAGCTTTTTGATACAAACTCTATTACACGAAGGTTTATTCGCTAAAACAACGGATTAAAAACAGTACATCGGATATGTGCACACTATAAAAAATAAAAAGGGGATCAATGATCCCCTTTTCAACTAACACTCACCAATTATTAATATGAAAACTACTCTTTTTTTTTACCTTAAGTTGTTTTTGCCTCAGCATCAACTACTTTTTCACCCTCGCCTTTCTTAAAATCACCTTTTCGCATTTGTCGATCCTTTTTCCAATGCTCTCTGTGTGTTCTATGGTTCTCAGCATAAGAATCTTTTAATGTCTTTTGCTGTTCTGGAGTCAATAATCCCATCATTTTTTCATGATCCGCAGCACGTTGTTTTCTCATCTTTTCACGATACAATTTGCGCTCCGCCGCGATTTTTTTATGATCCTGCGCTTGCTTCAAATGAAATGCATACACCTCTTTGCGTTGTTGATCTGTAAACTTCAACTTTTGGTCCATGCGATCTGTTTTGATCTTAGCCAACTCCTCAGGATTTTTATTTTTTAAGCCATCGTGCTTTCTATCCTTTGAATGCTTGTGCAAGGGAGCCGTCATTTCTTTGGTATCTGATTTAAGATCCTTTTTCTCCTGCGCGAAACCTGTTAACATTAATCCGGATAACGCCAAACTTAACATCAATTTTTTCATCTCTCTATTTTTTAAATCAACAATCTTTCAATTTTAATAGATTGACTTTCCAACCTATTTATCTATAAGAGTATTATTGACCATTAAAAGTTTAAAACCTCATCTGTTAAATAAAGTTAAGATCGGTTTTATTGAGATGCCGCGCTTAAACGGATAGGCAAAGTATAAGCCACCCGCACAGTACGTCCATTCTGAACCCCAGCTTTCCATTTTTTTGCCTTTTTTAATAAATTAATTGCAGCTTCACCAGTTCCAAAATTCATATCTCGTTTTACCACAATATCAGTCAAAGATCCATCTCGCTCCACTACAAAAGATACTTCGATAACCCCAGACACGCCTTGATCCAAAGCTGATTGCGGAAAATTATAGTTTTCCGACACCCATTTCATGAAAGCAGGCATTCCCCCTTCCGGACGTGGCATTACCTCAACCGCCCGAAACACTGTACCTGCGTCGCTATCAATACCTCCCTCCGACTCCGGTCCTACCGTACGGCCTGTAATACCACCATCTTTCTTAGAGGGACCAAATTCACCTCTTGCGATGTGCGTTCCAGCGGCATTTGCTTTTAATGTAATACGAGCGGTCATTGTATTGGGTTTATTCAGTTCATCCTGTGTAACAACATCCTCAGTTACTTCATTTGCCTTCGTAATCTTAGGCTCCGGCAGACGCACCAAATCAAACTTCGAAACATCCTGCGCGATCTGCTGTGGCGCTTTTTCCTGCATTAAAATAGGTTCTTCTTTCACCTCATCTTTTTTCTCGACCTCTTTCTGGAGTTCTTCTAAATCATCAGGAAAATCCACAGTCGTAGTAGTTGTTGCTGGCATGGCTTTCTTAAAATATTTATTATACCCATAAGAACCCACGATCAAAAGGAAAGCAAAGGAAACAACAATAGCTAGCCCCACATTTGTTGCTCTATTTGACAAATTCCGCAATTCATATGCACCATACATCTTGTTGCGACCTGCAAAGATAACATCCAGCCATTCCTTGCGATAGATATTCAATTTTGAGTTCATCATAACATTAAAGTTTAAATCTTTTCATTATGATGCGCGAAAGCCTTATATTTCATAAAAATTTTACACACTCTTATGAAATCACTTTTTTTAGCTATTCTTCTACTTACATTATACGGTTGTGACAACAGTCAAAATCAGTCCAAACCTCCGGTTAAGAGTGAAAATAAAGAGCAATTAATTTCACCTTATTTTGGCTTTTTGAATCAGCAAAAAGATTCATTAATTGCCCTTCCAATGGATCAGGCTATGGAGAGTCCCGAAAAATACAACTATGTCATTATAGAAAATCAAGTTAGCCCATTGGGATTTATACAGAATAAAACGGATAATAAGGAAAGCAATGGAAGGCAGACAGCACAAAACTTTGCCAATAGCGAAGGCTCATTGTTCACGATAAAGAACGAAATTAAATCCGGTGATTTTGGAATGTTGGTCAATCAAGCCTTCTTGAGTCAATACAAAATAGAACCTTTTACAAAAGTTGAGCGCGAGACAACTCCAGAGGTAAAGGAAATACTGGAAAAAAAATATAAAAGGAAAATAAGCAAAAGTACTACAGTTGCGGTCCTGAAAGATCAAGCTGAATTCAATCTCACAGTCTTTGAAAACCAACAAGATTCGGCACTGGCGGTATTTTCTTATGTCAAAGAAGACCAATTAATTAATTTGGATTTTCCGGCCACCTATGATGATATTAGTACTTGGCGAGTCGATGATGGTGGTCAGTTTGATAATGACGCATTCCAGGTTCTCACTGTACTGCGTTCGGAGGCAGGAATTAGTTTTGTTAGCATTTTTTGGGGAGCAGAAGGTTATGAATTAAACTTCTATCAGCCTAAAAAAGATAAGTTTACTTCAGCAGCACAAGCCTACGGTTACAGTTCTCCTTTATAAGGAAATTATCGTTTCCCTAGTTAGATTATTAGGGAAACGTTCTTTAATAATATTTTATAAATGCATTCTCGCCATCGGAGCTACATCCTGACCAACAAAGTCCCCTTTTAAATATTTATGATATCCAGCAATGGCGATCATCGCTGCATTATCTGTACAATACTCGAATTTAGGAATAAAGACATTCCAATGGTATTGCTCCCCCATTTCAATCAATCCCTTTCTTAGCCCAGAATTAGCAGAAACACCGCCCGCAATCGCGATATCTTTCACCCCCGTTTGCTTTGCGGCTTTCTTCAATTTATTTAATAAGATAGAGACAATACGAGATTGCACACTAGCACAGAGATCTGCGATATTTTCTGTCAAGAAATCAGGATTCTGTTTTAACTGATCTTGAACGAGGTACAGTATTGCTGTCTTTAACCCTGAAAAGCTAAAATTAAGTCCAGGAATTTGAGGTTCTGGTAATTTATATGTATCGGAATTACCCTGGCTTGCAAATTTATCGATAAGCGGACCACCGGGGTAAGGCAAATTCAGTATTTTAGCTGTCTTATCAAAGGCCTCCCCTGCAGCATCGTCCAAGGTCTCACCCAATAATTCCATTTCGAAGTAATCTTTTACCAAGACAATTTGTGTATGCCCACCTGAAACAGTTAGACATAAAAAAGGAAAACTCGGTTTCGGTTCTTCAATAAAATGGGCCAAAATATGCGCCTGCATATGATTTATATCTATTAACGGAATATTCTGAGCAAGTGCAAATGATTTTGCAAAAGAAGTTCCGACCAAAAGAGCACCTAATAATCCAGGTCCGCGCGTAAAACTCACTGCATCTATTTGATTTTTGCTTATTTTTGCTTGGCGAATGGCTTCGTCCACCGTAGGAATAATATTTTGTTGATGGGCACGTGAGGCTAACTCGGGAACAACTCCACCATATTTTGCGTGGATTGCCTGAGTAGCAATAACATTTGAATGAATTTCACCGTTAATACAAATAGAAGCGGAGGTTTCATCACAAGAGGATTCAATCCCTAAAATAATAGCCATAGCTGGAGTTATAAATTAGAATACAAAAGTATCAAAAAAATAATAAAAATAATGTCAATAGTCCTGGGTAGTATATTCATTATACTGCTTGCATTGGCATTATCGCTACAGCTGAAACCTGTACAAAATTTTGTTGCACAAAAGGCCATCAAGTATTTATCCAAGGAGCTGGACACCAAAATCAGTTTAAAAAGTATTTATTTTAAACCCTTTAAATCTGTTGTGATAGAGGGCTTCGAAATTTATACCCCAGAAGGTCAAAAAATTATAAAATCCGAAAAAATAGAGGCAATTGTAAATCTATCCCAGCTAATAGAATTGAACAGGGTTGTCATTAATAAGTTGAAGATTGAAAATACGGAAAGTAATTTCGAACAATTTAAGGATAGCAGCAATATCTCATTTTTAATCCGATATTTCAACCCACCAAAGAAAGAGAAAAAGAAAAGTTCAAAAAAAATAATCTTTGACATTAAAGAACTTATTATCAACAACAACTCATTCAACTATGTTAACCACAGGCAAAAACACTATAACAAAGTTGTTGATTTTGGCGATTTAGGCATATCAAAATTAAATGCACACTTTAGTAATATAAAAATTGACTCCAATCGTATCTCAGCAGACATCAAAGGTTTCAATCTTAATGAAAAAAAAGGATTGGTTATTAAGGGACTCCTCGCCCATGCTTCAGTAAGTAACAAAAGCATTGAACTGACAGATCTCATGCTCACAACCAATCGTTCCACAGTCAAAAATTATATAAAATTAAGCTACAATAATTTCTCAGATTTTTCAGACTTTATCCATAAAGTCAATGTCGAGATACGTGCACGCGATTCGCGCATACACTCCGAAGATATTGCCCTCTTTTCATCCCCAATGCACCAGGTCAAGTTTGATGTAAAGATCAAAAAATCGAACCTGAAGGGTACTGTAGCAGCCATCAATGCTTCACAAGTAGATCTGACCATTGGAAAAAACACCAAATTAGCGGGCGATCTAAAAATTATAGGCCTACCTGATATAGACAAGACAGACTTTATTGTTCCCCATGTTTTTATATCCTCTGAACATAGTGATCTCAAAAATATTATTAGTGAACTCGGCAATTTAAAAAACTTCAAACTTCCTGAGATTGTCACACTTTTCAATAAATTCACATTCAAAGGTAGCTTACTTGGAAAGTACAATAAATTTAAAACCATTGGTGCCTTCGCTACTGACATTGGTAATGTAGAAGCTGATGGAGCACTAGACCTACGAAAAGAAATAAAATATGCCGGCAAATTTCAGTCTAAAAAATTTGATCTTGGTAAAGCTACCAAATTAAAAGATTTAGGCAGTTCTGGCTTCGATCTACAGCTCGATGGAACGGGTACTGATCCCAAGTATTTAAAGCTTAATATAGCAGGTAAACTAACTAATTTCAGTTTTAAACAATATACCTATCAGCAGATTCAGGTTAAAGGCGATATAGACAAACAATTATTTCTCGGTTCGGGAACAATACATGACCCACATCTTAGGTTACAGTTTACGACAGATATAGACTGGTCCGCCCAGCCTAACTATCACTTGGATGCGGATATACAACAGGCAAATTTAAAAAAGCTCAATTTCTTTCAAGGTGACTCAATCAACATTGTAGACACCAAATTACATACGAGCTTAATTGGGGATAACATCAATAATATTACCGGGGAATTTAAATCCGATAGTGTAAGTTTTACTTCCTCCAAAGGAAAGTTTGTGATCAAAAACATCAATTTCCTCGCAGAAGGAGATCAAGAAGCGCGGTCGTTAACACTGCAGTCCGCTATTGGCCATATCGACCTCAAAGGAAGAATTGATCTAAACACGATTGTCCCCTATTTTAAGGCACTAGCGATGCGTTACGCCCCCGCAATTGGATTTGAAAAGAATGACTTTAACCGTCAGGATTTTGACCTCAATATCAATATAAAATCTTTCAGACCTATTGCAACCTTCTTTAGAAAAGACATCGCCCTGGATAGTGGAGCAACATTGAATGCAAAATTTGCCAGCGAAAAGCAGACCGCAAATTTTAATTTTTATGCACCTGAATTTAAATACAATGGCATACGTCTAACCCATTTGATTATTGACCAAAATGCCAATCTTAAAAATATGGAACTACAGACTTCCATAGACCAGATCAATTTTACGGATAGCACTTATATCAAGAATGTAAATATTTCAAACACCTTAGTCAATGACAGTCTACAGTTCAACATAAAAATGTCAGAACTGGAAGCCAGCAATAGCTTAGATCTCAATGGCGTTATCCGTTTTGCCCATGCAAAACCGGCTTTCATCAATTTTTACCCATCCAATATACTTATCAACAAAGAACAGTGGCTTGTCAACAATGATGCACAATTAAAAATTTCAAAAGGCAAATGGTATTTTGAGAAACTCACATTGAGTCATGCTGAGCAGAAAGTGCATATTGATGGTATATTATCAAATGACGTTTCAGATCAAATCAATTTAAGATTCCAGGATTTTAATCTCAGTTCGCTCAATGGTATCACAAAACCACACGGTATCAATTTGTCAGGAAATTTAAATGGAAAGATTGAGGTTAATTCTGTTTTTAAGTCTCCATTTATCGTTGCCAACATCAAGACATCCCCCATCCTTTACAACAATATCCCAATAGGAGCATTAGCACTTAGTGCTAATTATGACCCTGAAAACCAATTGGTAAAACTAGATAGTAAAATAGAAGAAGGTGATAAATTAATTCAGTTAAGAGGTTCCTACAACCACCTAAGTGAAAATAACAAACTCAACCTTAGGGCAACGATGGTTAATACAGATGTATTTGTTTTTCAACCGTTTTTGCGAAGTCTAGTTTCCAACATTAAAGGTAAGATAAATGCAGACCTTGACATAGAAGGTGATATCCTAAACCCCAAAATTAGTGGATCGGGAAAGCTTGACAATGCTTCAATGGTTATCAATTACCTCAAAACTCCCTATCGTCTTTCCGAAGAAATCAATGTGACCAACAATAGAATTTTCCTTACTGGTCTCAAAATATACGATCAAAAAAACAATATAGCGACCATCGACGGCATTGTTGATCTTAACAAGTTAAGTGACCCGGATATAGATGTGACAGCCGAGGCAAAGAATTTCATGGTATTGAATACAACAATAAAAGATAACAATACTTACTATGGCACCGCTTATGCTTCCGGAACCTTCCAGTTTAAGGGATTGACATCAGCAATGAATATCAATATACGTGCTAAATCAGAAGAAAACACAGTCATCAATATACCTTTTAATAGCGCAAGTACAATTTCCGATAGTGATTTCATCTACTTTATAGAAAAAGACTCTACCAAAATCAAGAAAAATCAAAAGAAACGGGATTTTAATGGTTTGACGATGAATATGGATCTACTGATTACACCAAATGCTGAAATCAACCTTTTTTCAAGTATGGGGGAACTATCGGGCAAAGGAAATAGTAACCTGAATATGCGAATATCTTCACTGGGAGATTTTGAAATGTTCGGTGATTTCATCGTAAACAGTGGTAAGTTTAATTTCACCGCACAGGATTATATCAACAAAATATTTGACTTAAAGGAGGGTGGAACTGTACGATGGGCTGGCAATCCGACTGAAGCCAATATCAATATCAACGCGATATACCAACAGAGAACCAGCTTAGCTCCACTGTACAATGCTGCGGGAAGAGAGGAAAACCCTGAGCGTGTACTAGCACAAGCGGACATGATTTTAAAAGGTCAATTGAGTCAACCCGATATTACATTTGACATCAATTTCCCACAGAACCCTGGTGTGAAGGACGAGCTGCAAGGGTATTTCTCTGATGCCAATAATGTGAACCAGCAAGCGCTCAGTTTAATTGTGAGACGTAGCTTCACCCCCGGAACACAAAGCGATTTTGGGAAAGAAGTCAACAATACATTACTATCAGCGGGCACCGAAATTGCTTTCAATCAAATCAATAATATCATCGCACAATCACTCAATATCAATTTCTTTGATATCAATATTAAATCACTGAATGACGCCTCTGCGTCCCTTCGTTTATTTAATGACAGGTTAGTTCTCACAGGCGGTATTTCGGATCGCAGGAGTCAGGCGTTAACAGATTTGAATGTATTCTCAGATCGTGTTTCAACTGATGCTGAAGCTATGTTTTATTTGCGCAAAGATGGTCGCCTTGTACTTAGGGCTTCCAACCGCCTAAACACAAGAAACTTTCTTCTTAGTCCAAACGATGGGGAATATATCAGCGCCTTTGGATTATTATATCGGCAAGAGTTTAACACTTTCTCTGAATTTCTGAAAAGGCTATTTCCATTGGGAAAGAAGAATAATTTCTTTATTCCAACCCAAACAGACGCAAAGAAAAGCCAACCCAACTAACAATAGGCTACTAAAATAATAGTAAAAGCTAGTCCGCCTATCCCATCACAATCAAAAAAGCTGAATGAATCAGTGATTACCGAATGGTAAGATCAGAGCAAGGGATATATCTAGGTCGCTTCTATAAATCAAAACTATCAACAGTATAAAGGACTTCATTGAAGGCATAAAAAAAGCCTTCCAAGATATTTGGAAGGCTTTTTTTATAATAATGTTAAAAACCGCTTACGCTAATTTTTCGAATTCTTTAAATTCAATATCGCTGCTGTTCAATTTAACCAAACCTTTTAAGTGATCAAATACTTTCAAAGCTTTAGCTTCTTCGAACAAACGGTTACCTTGCTCTCTGTCTTGTAACAATTGAATTGCAAACTGATTCAATTGCTCATCAGAAGGCTCTTCGTTGATATTGTACATTTTGATTTGTGCGTAGATACGTTCTTTCGCTAAATTGATTACCTCATCATATTTAACTTCAAGACCGTTTTCAGTAACGACACGGTTTTCGATGATTGTCCATTTCAAGTTGTTCAAGAAATCAGCAAATCCTTCGTTAAGCTCTTCTTCAGAAATGCTAGGGTTAGTCGCTTTCAACCATCTTTTCAAAAACTCTTCAGGGAATTTTACGTCAACTTTGTCCATACCAAAAGTATACATATCGTTACGTAATTTTTGATCTGAGTTTTGCTTGAACAAGTTTTCTACTTCTTCTTTTACTTTTTCAGTAAATTGAGCCTCTTCAGTTACTTCACCTTCTGCAAACAATTTATCGAAAAATTCTTGGTTAAGATCAGCTTCTTCTAAACGGTTGATGTTTTTAACAGTCAATTCGAATTTTGTTACATCCAAAGCTGTAGCTTCTTCTTCAGTGATACCTAAGATACGTGCTAAATCTTCTGTTTTGAAAGCTTTCTTAACATCGATTTTAACAGCATCGTCTTTTTTAAGACCTACTAAAGATTTCTTGATTTTTGCATCTTCAACGATATCAGTACGGATCGAAGTTGTTTTCTCAAGACCTTC
>Ga0256901_1001725_pt1 | contig 10620 bp, 9 predicted proteins | sample MC6MC0689MT_FD_190200 | JGI IMG/M metagenome (GOLD analysis project Ga0256901, IMG submission 190200) | Metatranscriptome of enriched soil aggregate microbial communities from Iowa State University, Ames, United States - MC6-MC0689-MT... | ecosystem: Environmental > Terrestrial > Soil >... | reverse complement strand
GCCCTGACCAACAATTTCGCCATCCTCTAATACAAGAATGACATCTGCCTGCTGAATCGAAGCGATTTTTGAGGCGACGATAAATGTTGTGGTATTTTGATATTGTTCATGAATGGCTTGTTGCACATGTTTTTCAGAGGCACTATCCAATGCTGATGTAGTATCATCCAGCACTAATATAGCTGGCTGCCTGATTAGTGCACGGCTTAAGGCCAGTCGTTGCTTTTGTCCACCAGAAAGATTCGTTGCTCCCTGTGATAATTCATGTGCGATGCCTTTATCAAGTCGTTCTACAAATTCTGTAGCACATGCGGCATCCAATGCTTTTTGTAGTTCTTCAGTTGTTGCATTTTCCTTACCTACACGAATATTTTTCTCAATCTCACCTGAGAATAGTAGTGCTTTCTGAGAGGTAAAGCCAATATGCTCACGTAAAGTTGACAATGCATACGACTTTATTGGCTTTCCATCCAAGTGTATTTCACCACTAGTAGGGTCGAATAAGCGAGGTAAAAGTTTTACCAGCGTGGATTTTCCACTCCCCGTTTTGCCAATGAGACCAATTGTTTGTCCTGTCTTCACGGAAAAGGTAATGTTTTTGAGGACATCCTCTGCCGTTTCATAATAACGATAGCTGACATTTTGAAAATCAATTGCACCATGGATTGGAGTAGCAAGTGCATTTTCTGCTTCTTTCACTGTAACTTCTTTATTTATAACGTCCATAATGCGTTCGCCAGAAGGAATTGCACGGGCAATTTGCATCAACACCATGCTCGAGGACATCAAGCCATTCAAGATGATTGTTAAATAATTAATAAAAGCTAGTATCACGCCTACCTGTAATGTACCTACCTCCACTTTAATTGCCCCAAGCCAAAGTGCTGCGACAATGCCAAGGTTGACCACAAACATAGTAAAGGGTACAAGCACGCCAACAATTTGCTCGGCTGTAATAAAACGCTGTGTCAGTGCATCATTATGTTTACTAAATTGTTCAATTTGCTGTGTTTCACGACGAAAGGCTTTGACAACACGAATTCCTGCTAAATTTTCCTGTAGCTTTGTATTCACACCATCAATCGCCTCTTGTACTTTGCGATACAGCACACCTGAATACTTCGTGAAAAAGTACATGGCAATGATTAAAATTGGTACGATAATCAGCAGTATGGAAAATAGCTCACGAGCAGTTACAAAGACAATAATAACTGCACCAATAAATAGCAGTGGTCCACGCACAAAAATACGCAACGTCATCATAAACGCGCGTTGAATACTTTCTACATCACTCGTTAATATCGTAATTAGCTTTCCTGTTGTAAAGCTATCCCGTTCCTTTGCTGAATACGTCATCATTTTCTCATACAATGACTGGCGAACATCAGAAGCAAAATGAATCGCTGCCTTTGAACTATAATATGAACAACCAATACCTCCAAAAAGTCCAAGCACAGCACTTATTAGCATCCATATGAACATTTTCAGCACATATGGATTATCGCCATTAGCAATGCCTGTATCAATCATATGCTGCATAATTGTGGGCTGAAGTAAATCCATCGTTACCTCTAGCACCATCAGCAGTGGTGCAATCAATGTAAAAAATTTATAGGGTCCTAAATAGCGCCCTAATTGTTTAATTGCCTGCATTCCTTCGTCTCCGTTCCTGTTAAATCATTCGTTTTTCATTATAACTGAAAATCATTCCCAATTGACAGAAATTTTCGAGTCACGTAATGATGTAGAGTACAATCAACCAGAAGTTTAGTTCTAGCCGTACGTCCCTATGTATTATTGATTCACTGCCCAATCGTTAGCCTCTCCTACCATTCGATCGCCGCTGCTTTGCTCGGGCGGCAACCATCCGCTCTTTCATTCAACTTCAGCCTATTGAGAGCTTCTTTCTGCATACAATTGTATACAAAAGTATACAAATCGTCAATATCAACTTGATTTCTACCTAAAAAAACCACGCAAGCCTTTGCTCACGTGGTTTCATCTTATAAATCATCAAAGCCATTATCTTCTACATTCACTTTTACATATTGACGGGATCGCTGCTCAAAGAAATCCGTTTTGCCTAAGTCCACATCTTCATAGGCCTTAATCCATTTTAGTGGGTTCTTACGATAGCCCTCAAACGGACGATCAACACCGAGCTGATTACAGCGTACATTGGCATAGAAATGCACATAATCGTGAACATCCTCCACATCAAGGCCCTCAATTTTATCACCAATCACTTCATTGGCCCAATCAACTTCAAGCTGAACTGCTTCTCGGAAGATATTTTGCACACGAGCCTTGCGCTCAGGTGTATCGTACTCTGGATATTCCTCTAATAGCTCTTGATAAATTTTCACAAATAAATCGACATGTAGCTGCTCGTCACGATTAATATAATTAATCATCGTAGACGTAGCGACCATTTTTTGATTGCGCGCTAAATGGTAGAAGAATGCAAAGCCTGAATAGAAAAACAGTCCTTCTAAAATAACATCATAGACAATCGCTTCTAACATATTTTCAATTGTTGGTTCTTCTGAAAAAGCACTGTAGCCCTTAATAACAAAATCATTACGGCGTTCTAGTACGGGTTCTGTACGCCAAAAATCAAAAGTGCGGTCCTGCTCGTCTTTATTGACGATACTAGATAGTACATATGAATAGGAATGATTATGAATAACCTCCTGCTGCGCTAAAATAATCATCAGGGCATTTAAACTTGAATCCGTTAAATAGTCGGCAACTTTGCCTGCAAAATCTGTTTGCACACTATCTAATAATGCTAATAAACCGATAATTTTCAAAAATGATTCTTGTTCATCTTTTGTCAGCTCTGGAAAATGCTTGACATCATTGCTCATATTAATTTCAAAAGGTGTCCAGAAGTTGCCTAGCATTTTTTTATATTTCGGATAGGCCCAGCTAAAGCGCACATCGTCCCAATTTAAAATATTGGAGGAGCGCCCGTTAACAATCCCTGTGGAACGGTTCGGTGCCTCTTTATCCATTATTTGTCGTTTTGTAATCGTTGTCATTATTTTATCCTCCTAGCTTGCACAAGACTCACATTCTAATAATTCTACAGATGTGGAACGTACATAATAGGTCGTCTTCACACCACTTGCCCAAGCATTCATATGAAGTGCAAGCAAATCCTTCGCCTTAATCGTATTTTGTACATATAAATTAAGAGAAATGCCTTGGTCGATATGGCGTGCACGTGCTGCATTTTGCTTAATTGTCCAATTCTGATCGATGAAATACGCAGATTTATAGTACCAGGTTGTTACTGGTGATAAATCAGGCACTGTGACAGGAATTTTGTAATCCTTTTTCTCCTCTGAATAGCTCTTTTGGAAAATCGGATCAATCGTTGCTGTACTGCCCGCTAAAATTGATGTTGATGAATTTGGAGCAACCGCCATAACATAGCCATTGCGCATACCATCTTTCGCCACAGCCTCACGTAAAGCATTCCACTTGTCACTGTTATAGCCACGCTTTTCAAAGTAGGCACCAGTTTGCCAATCAGAACCCTCAAATAACGGATACACGCCTTTTTCACTTGCTAATGCGTTAGAGGCACGAATCGTTAAGTAGGCAATTTCCTCATATAGCTTGTCCGCAAATTCTACCGCTTCCTCAGATTCCCACTGAATTTCCTTCAAAGCTAATAAATGATGCCAACCGAATGTGCCAAGTCCAATACCACGGTATCGTAAGTTTGTGCGTTCTGCTTGCTTCACTGGAATAGTATTTAAGGCAATAACGTTATCTAACATACGTACTTGAATTGGAATTAAACGTTCTAATACATTGGCAGGTACAGCTTTTCCTAGATTAATAGACGATAAATTACAAACAACAAAATCCCCAGGCTTACGACGAGTGACAATTACATCATCTTCCAATGTAATGGATTCAAATTCAGTCGCTGACATATTTTGGAAAATTTCAGTGCAGAGGTTCGAACTGTAAATCATCCCTTCATGCTTATTCGGATTCATGCGGTTCACTTCATCTCGATAGAACATGAAAGGTACACCTGTTTCTAGCTGTGAGCGCATAATTCGCTTCATAATATCGATGGCAGGGACGACTTCACGGCTTAATAATGGGTTAGCGATACATTCGGCATATTTCATGCGGAAGGATCCATTGCCCTTCGTTTCATCGTAGAAATCCTCTAATGAGAAGCCCATAACCTCACGTACTTCGTGTGGGTCAAATAAGTGCCAATCTTCACGTGCTTCCACTGCTTCCATAAATACATCTGGTAAGCACAGTCCTGTGAAAATATCATGTGCACGTAAACGCTCATCCCCATTATTTAAACGTAAATCTAAAAATGTAAAAACATCCTTATGCCAAACATCTAAATAGACAGCGATGGCCCCTTGACGTTGGCCTAACTGATCAACGGAGACGGCTGTGTTATTTAATTGCTTAATCCATGGTAGCACCCCACTTGAGGCACCCTTGAAGCCTTTAATGGACGAGCCACGGCTACGGATTTTGCCCATGTAGACGCCGATTCCTCCACCGTATTTAGAAAGTGTTGCCACATCTGTATTCGTATCGTAAATACTTTGTAAGCTGTCATCCACTGTATCAATAAAGCAACTCGATAGCTGACCATGTGTCTTTCCAGCGTTTGATAATGTAGGTGTAGCCACTGTCATATATAAATTACTCATCGCCCAGTAAGCTTCTTTAACTTTTTCAAGACGATTTTCCGTTTCATCCTGCATTAATGTCATGGCGATGACCATCCAGCGTTCTTGTGGAAGCTCTACTGGTGTTTTTGTATAATCACGCACCACATAGCGATCCATTAATGTCTTTAAGCCAATATACGTAAACAACTCATCTCGGCTAGGCTCTAAATAGCTTGCTAATTCCTGAAGCTCATGCTCACTATATTTTGTTGTTAAGCTTTTATGATACAAGCCAGCTTCTGTATAACGTGCTAATTGTGCTGGGAAAACCTGATAAACATCCTTTGGTGAAACACCGCGACGCATCGCAAATTGATCGTATAACTTTTCTAAATAGATGTGCGCGGCTACAAATGTCCAGTATGGCTCCTCCTCGTCAATCAGACTAAGTGTTTGAAGAATCATCGCATCTGCCCATGCCTCAAATGTGGCATTATCATTTTTTCGTAGCCAACGATCCGATAACCTGACAAAGCTTTCAAGTTCATCCTCCGTGTAACTTTTCTTTAACTTAGTCATTTGCTGCTCGATTTGAATTGTCATTGTACACATTCTCTCCCTTTCTATCTCCAGACAACACAAAAAGCGATCATGCAACATCTTATCGGTTACATGATCGCTGTAAAATCGGAAATGGAAATGAAGGACAAGCACACAAAGAAGTGCACAAATCTCTCGCCTCCACTTCTCAACCCCCGAAGAATGTGTTGCTGTCTTAAACAATGCGGCAGGTCTCCTGGCTCATGCCTCTTTCAAATAATCACCTTCCCGTTTTTAAAACAGTGGCCTCTTGATTATTTGTCAGCACTTACAGTTGCGGGGACAGCTTCGGCTTAAGATGACTCTTGCTCCGAATTCCCTTTTAAACCATATTGGTACCGCTTGTCCAAAATACTATATATTGTGTTTTAACTCCTAAACAAATCTAACATATTGTGTTTAGTGTTGCAATAGGTGTTTTGCATCTTGCAATTTTTAAAGCATTACTTTTTCTCGAAGCAAGCCCTATTACAATGCAGTTTTACGTAGTTTTTCAAAATTTCCAGAAAAAATTTTTTGTGCCAGTTGCTCTTTTTCTGAATGTATCCCAAGTAATACCACTGTACAAGGCCCAGCACTTTTCTCAATATTTAATACACTCTCAACATGTATTCTGCCAAAAAGTCGAGTAAATTCTGCTTGCAGACCCTTTGATCCGACTGGCCAAACTTGCTGAACGATTTCCTCTTTCCATGCATGGTATATAGCTTGAAGCTGTGCAACATCCTCTGGCTGCGCAAGAACTTCATTGCCTATAAGTGGCAGTCCATACGTATACCAACTAAGGTGCTCAAGCTCATAGGATGTACGTTTTTGCGGCTCACCAAGCATTGTAACCGATAAAGCAGATTGTAAAGTTGGCATATTGGATTCCGTACTACCATCTATCTGCGGGCAAATTAGAGCAGCCTCCTCAAAAACCTGCTGTATGCCAGCTACATAACGAGACCATGCAGTATCTCCAGAAAAATTTGCTAATATAATATGCGTAGGTAAAGCATTTGCTGCAAGCTGCTCTAAAAATGTAACACGTGCTGTAAAGTAAGCCGTGAGTTTATCTGAAGCTGACACAATATCTTGTGGCTTTTCACCAATCGCTGCAGCATTATCAGTAGTCGCAATAAGCCCGCCTATTTTAACTGCATTTCTCAATGTACTCGCCCATCCTTACGTAGAAACACCTTAGAGAGTATCGGTATGACGATGGCAACAATAACTAAATTAATAAGAGTTGCCAACGGAAGACTTGTCAGCGACGCCCAATAGAAAGCTGGACTTATGATAAAGTAAAATGGTAACGGTGCTACCACACCATTTAAAAAAAGTGCCACAGGCCATTTCCAGAAATGCATACCTTTTTTATGCATCATCCCAAAAATCCAGACTACGATAAACATTTCTGCTGCGATAATGATATGTAATGGTCCAAATGGGAATCCAGTCGTTAAGGCTGTAATAAAATGCCCAATGCCCCCTGCAACTCCCGCTAATACTGGCGATAAAAATACGACACTTAAAAATGCAGGAGCAGAGTCCAACGCAGCAGTCGATATAATTGGTGGAATTTTAATCATCGCTCCAACTGCACAAATGGCGGCTACCATAGCAGTCATTGTCAATTTCGTCAATTTTTGTCGATTCATTCCATTTCCTCTTTTCTGTCTTATTTAATTTCCTCTGCGATACCGTACCAAATGCGCACGACATGTTCTGCTTCAGCAAATAAAGCTTGGTACAAACGCCCACAAGTATCACGTAGTAATCGTGCCTGCTTTTCCATCGGCACAACCCCGCGCCCCATATCAGTAACTATGATATACAATGTCCTATTTTCTTCTAGAGCCTGTAGTCTTGTTAACATGGTTTTGACAAGAGCCTCATCCTCCTCAAGATTTTGTGTGACAAGCCACTTTTCCAAGCCTTTTATAACTAATACATCACACACAGGAATAGATTCAGGTATATAACCATCAACTAACACAACCTCTTGATCTCCAAGCAATGTCATAACATAGTCGGTTTTTCCATTATAGGCGCCTCCGATAAAGACATGCATCTATTTCCCTCCTCCCAAGCTTTCCTTGAAAATGTTAAGGTAAACATTTTATCATGTGGTACATTGTACGACCAAAAGGGCTGTTCCTCTGGGGCAAATTCTACAAGCAGTGCTCGAATAACGCCACCATGTGCGACAACATAATAGTCATCTTCATTCTTTGGTAGCGCAGAAAAACCTTCCTTCACACGCTGACAAAATGTAGCAAAGCCTTCCCCTTCTGGTGGAGGAGATGAAACAGGATTATCTAACCATGCACAATAACGACGATCAGATTTTAACTCCTCATACGTTTTTCCTTCAAACTCCCCAAAATTGGCCTCTCGAAATCGCCAATCAGTTATGTAAGCAGCATTCGGAAAGTAATAAGCGGCCGTTTCTCTACAACGTCGTAAATCACTGCCATATACTTTCATAGCATTTTTATCTACTATTGGTAGTCTAGATGTATCAGCTAATGATGAGTCAGTCCAGCCAAGATAACGCTTTTCCAAATTCTCTTTTGTCGGCGCATGCCTCATTAAGCGCACAATAACAGAGTTACCCACAATACTACCTCCATTCCCTCAATGGAAGCGCCGAGTAAATCACCAGAAACGCCGCCAAAGTTGCGTAGTGTAAATTGCCGAAAAACCACAAGAGCCATAGCTAAAACCGCTAGAAGCACAATTGGTACAAATGTAAAGCCTGCAATAAGGAAGACGATTGTATAGGCTACAATTAATGAGATAAGCATGTAACCAACTAGTACATGTTGCTTAATATGGGATTTAAAAAAGTAGGCAAGCCCTTTTTCTTTTGAACATTTCAGTGACATAAAATAAAAGCTCATGCCTACTCTCGTTAATAATGGAACAAAAATAAGCATCCAGAGTGCGAATTTATGCTGCACGAATAATTCATGCAGTATAACAAATTTTCCAAGCACTAAAAATAACACAGAGAGCACACCAAATGCACCCACACGCGGATCATCCAAAATTTCAAGCCGCTTCTCACGATCCCGATACGAAAAATAGGCATCTCCCATATCAATAAAACCGTCTAAATGTAAACCCCCAGTGAATAAAGCGAATAGTCCAATAGTTACAAAGGACAGTAATATCTCACTGCTCGCCGTCCATTCCGTTAAGCTATAGATCACTGCCGCTGTTGCAGTACCCATTAATGCACCTACCCATGGTAAAAAGGCGAACATCCCTGTAACAGTTCCTTTTGTTAAAGATAATTCTTTATGTACTGGCAAAACCGTAAAAAATTGAAATGCAAGTAATAGACTATGCCAGAAATTTTTCATCGTCTTGCCTTCCTTCATTTTAGTTTCAAGGACATCATTTCCATTTCTTTACGATACTATAATTTATTTCATAGGCTTCATCTGCCATCGAAACAAACCATTGATGTAAATTCCCTAGAATTTGTCTGTATAATTCTACCTCTTCATTGAGATAAGGGGGCTCATCAAATAATTCATTGGATACAACTATAAGCGTGATATTTTTATCAAGTAACGACCTTACAGCTATTTTTAATACACTTAGCTTCTCCTCTAAGCAGCCTGGTTGCTCTACACATGGCTTTCCTTTATCAAAGCCCTCATAGAATGCATTTGTTAGCCATGTTGTGACGCAATCCCATAATACAACATCACCATCCCTTAGACTTTGGAGCGAATCTACCATCTTATATGGGGCTTCAATCGTCAGCCATTGGATTCTATGAGACTGTCTATCAGCCTGATGACGTCGTATTCGTTTCTCCATTTCACGATCCAGTGCAATTCCAGACGCAATATAAATAAGGCGCAATGCTTGCACCGATTTCGTTTGATAATGCTCTATTGCCGTTTTTTCTGCAAAATGGGATTTACCACTGCGTACTCCACCAGTTATAAAAATCAATGGCAATGTTAACACCTCCTATTGCAGATGATAAATGGTACCTATCTCTTTCACATGCCATTGCTGTTCAACATGTGCCATTATCGTAACACTTGTACCGTTGATAAATGGCTCTGCCCATAGCTGATTTATACTGCGTTCTAAAATGGCATTAATAATGCATTTAATTGTGACAGCATGAGAAACAATTAAGACATTGTCTTGTGGGTATTTTTCTGCAATTTTCTTAAGCGTGAACATTGCCCGTTCTGTCACTGCACCAAAGCTCTCGGTATGAGTAGCAACGAACTGAGCAGGGTAATTCGTATATAATTCATACTCTGAGCAGTGTGTTATTAGAATATCCTCAACCGTTTTACCTTGCCAGTCTCCTAAATAAATTTCTCGTAAATCATTCTCATAAAATGTTGGGAGCTGGCGATTCCCAACAAGAATGTGCAGCGTCTCCATTGCCCGGCCACTTGAACTACTAAATGCTGCAGCAAAAGATATATTCTTTAAATATTTTTGTAGCTTTTCTGCCTGTAAAACACCCACTTCGGATAATGGTGAATCTAACCACCCCTGTAAACGATGCTCCTTATTCCACATCGTTTCGCCATGCCTTACTAGATAAAATGTTGTCACTTTTCTCACTCCTAATTTGCTTTAAACCAAGTCTGCAAACAGTTATGTAAATAAGTCATAGCCGTAATATCTTTTATACCAATACGGAACCATCCGCCATTTAATCCTAAAAAGTTTTTAGTATGGCGTAGTACGACACCCTTCGATAAACAATACGTAAAAAATGCATCTGCTGACTGATTTTTTGGTAATGCAAAACATATATAATTGGTTACACTGTTTGTCACCTGACAACCATTTTCTTGTAAATAACATCGTAATGTTTCTCGCTGGCTTCTTGCATAGGTAATAGCCCGCTGACAATAGTGGTACTCGTCTAAGCAGCCTACGCCTATAACAAGTGCAAAGGCATTTAAATTCCAATGAGCAAGCATGCCCTTTAGCTCTCCTACAACTGCTGGGTCCGCGACTAAATAGCCCAATCGCAACCCTGGAATAGCATACATTTTTGTCATCGAACGAACAACAAGCACATGAGGATTTTTCGATACATGTCCGATTAAAGAATGCCCTTCATCCACCCAGTCAATAAAAGCTTCATCAATAACAAGCTCACAATTTACGTTTGCTCCATGAATAATCAACTGTTCTAGCTCTACTTTTTGAGGCAGAACACCTGTCGGATTATTAGGCGTACAAATATATAAAGCATCAGCGTTCACCATTTCTCGCTTTAGTTGCTCCATCGGTAATACATAGTGAACGATATCCTCTATGATAATCGGTACTATCTCTGCACCAACTGCTTGCAATGTTCGTTCATATTCTG
>Ga0256901_1001718_pt1 | contig 10643 bp, 6 predicted proteins | sample MC6MC0689MT_FD_190200 | JGI IMG/M metagenome (GOLD analysis project Ga0256901, IMG submission 190200) | Metatranscriptome of enriched soil aggregate microbial communities from Iowa State University, Ames, United States - MC6-MC0689-MT... | ecosystem: Environmental > Terrestrial > Soil >... | reverse complement strand
CTTGTTAACCATAAAATTAAATCAGCACCAGTAATGGTTGGAATTGTGGTATCAAAATCAAGAATAGTGCGATCGGACGCAATCAAACCAGTGTGGTTAAGCTTAATGAGGCTATTTTGGACATTTTGAGCGTTTTGGTCGCTGTTTGGATGGTGTAAATTGCTGTTACCGTCGTAATTGTTTGGGGTGGTATTTTCAGGAGCTGCAGAGGTTGGGAAATGTGGGGTAATGTTTAAAGAAGAGCCAGAAAACACGAGAATATTCGGGGTTGCAGGCGGATTAGGGTGGGTACCGTTATTGTTTGACGCGTGTCCAACAATTGGCGATGAAAATGATTGATTTGATTGTTGGGGGGAGCTTTCAAAAAAGTTCATTCCAAAGTTTGCATTGTGGAAGTCAAGAGTGTCAAAATCGACACCAATCGGTGATGGCGAACCAAATTGTCCATTTTGCTCGGTGGTTGTGCTAAACTGCTGGATGGGGGTAAATTGGACAAGTTTTGATTTTACCATAAGAGAGTAAATTTTGGTCAAGACAGCTTTAGCCCGGCGTAATTCAGCAATTTGATCGCTTAATGAGGACTTTTGGGAGTGTGAGTGGCCATGTTTGCTATAATATTGGGAATTATGGGGGCTTAGAGCAAGTGGGTTTTGGGGCGAGGCGGAGGGGAGAAGATCCAATTTGGGATTAGGTTGAGTAGTATTGATTTGATGGAGAGTAGACGGGGATTCAATGAGTTGATCATTGAGACCACTTGGAGACGGGAGAAGAAATGAAGGATGTGAGGTAAAGTTCCCAAGATTGGAACTAGTATATGGGAAGACTGAAGTATTGTTTAACATTGAAGTTGAATGTTGTAAAGAACCGTGTGGGTATACAGTCATTGGGGTTGGCGGAGAGACTGAATCTGATGAGTGAAGTGCTGGTGCAGGGTTGTTTTGACCAGGGAGATCGCTATACGATGAAGAGAGAGTTGGGTGGGGTGGTTGTTGAGATCTACTGCTTGGTTGTATTGGTGGTCCAAAGCCTTTGTTGGGGTTAGTTGAGAGGGGTGTTTTGGTGTTGAAAATCGAACGGGTAAGGGCAGAGAAGAAGCCTTCCTTTTCTTCTTTCTTCTGTGTTGAGTTTGATGGGCTAGTGACTTGTTGAGGGTCAGATTGGAGAGCCAAAGGACGGGAATTGGCAAGAGGTGAACGTTGTTGAGAGTTTATGATAATCAAATCATTTGAAAGGGAACGAGTATCGCGTTTGACGGGTTGGCCCGATTGATGTGGGTGATGTGTGACTTGAGGTAGAGTTGATACAAATTCTGGAATGAGTAATGGTGAGATACTTGCAATCGTGGTGATGGGAATAGTCCGCGGGCATAAAGCTGTAGGGATATAACTTGAATTGATTAAATGGGCAAGGGGGGAGATGTTATGAATTTGGTATAACCCGGCAGGATTAACAATAGTAATAATATCCAATGCACGAGGGTTAGTCTGCATGAAATATTCGCGCTGGCGGGAAATCAATACCTCAAATTTGTGAAGGTGATGGGAAATAATCTCACGATGTTGCAATGTGCGTAAGAGCTCTTTTTCAGTAATATTGATCTTTTTGCGAGTGTTTAGTAATTTATAGCAATAATTTGTAATAAAGTGATCATTTGTGCCGTATTGAATCTGTGAGGGAGTTGAAGTTGGGGTAAGATGGGGAGTGGAGCTGGGAGAGTTGGGGGGGACGACGGGGAGATATAACCCGAGATCCTTCCCACCATCACCACCAGCGAGAACATCATCGACAATCATGGTTAAAATATCAATACGGGCAATTGTTAATTGTAATTCATGCTTAATAACAGAAAGTTCATCGATGCGTTGAAGGATGGCTTTTTGGGAGGGATTTGATAACTTTGGGCTACGTAAAAGGGCAGGGGTGACATTACCAGGTTGTTCAAGTAAGCCCTTATAGTTTGTGCTATTGAAACTCGCATAGAGTTGATTCGAGTTTTGTTTTGTGGGAGTTTGGGGCAAAGTAGTGGGGGGTTGAGCGTTTCTATTGAAAGAAAATGGTAAATCTGGTTCAGGCGGAGTAATTTGAGGATTTTTGGGGTCATTGTCATCAGTTGATAGCAATCCCAAGTCTAATGATTCAATACGATTGAGAACGTTTAACATGGCCGCTTCTTCAGCTGTTACCCCATCTAGACATTGCATTGCGACCTCACCTTCATGGTTGAGGAAAGATAAGGCCTTGAGAAGTTGAGTTTTTGCGTATGATTTGAGTGTGATGTTATCATTGAGGTCTAAACGAAGAGAACGTTCTTGATGGTGGAGGATGTATATATTGCATTCATTAATAACATAGTCTTCTTCAGGAGTGAATAAGGAAGAACGCAAAGATGGCGGGGGTACTGTATGAGAGTTCTGGGGGGTAGATTGCTGTTGCATGTTTGGGGGTTATAATTTATCGTTTGTGGTTTGATTTGGTTTTTGATTTTGACAAATTGGGGAATGCTATAAAGAATGGAAAAAAAACTGTATGAAAACGAAAGTTCAAATTCCAACTTGTAAAATAAGACCAATTGATGTCTTTTTGATGATGGGAATATATTAATGGGGTAAAAAACAAAGGTGGAATTTTAAACAAAAAAAGTTGAAAAATTCAACTCCAATTTTTGTTTAAGAACTGGATCACGATTATAAGGTTAATAACATGTCAAAGGGGGGAAATATGTTATAGATCAGTGGAATATACTTTTGGTATTCAAAAACAATCCCGTTTATCCAGGACCATTGTCATCTTATCGCGATAATTGGAGAATTTTAATATTATCGTTATCCCGCAGAAGATCTGCAAAGCGTTTTTTTTGTTGTTTTTTTTCTTTTTTTGTTTTTTTTTCTCCCAAGAAACGAAATTAAGATTTCCATTTCAAACCTAAAATGACTGATATAATACCTTTTTTGGGTGATAATTTCAGTCAACTTGTGGTTAATACCCCTCACCATCCCGTATTTATCCGGGATATACCCTAAACCATCACAAATTAACCCAATTTGATTTTTTTTTTTTCTTAACTTGATTTCAAACCTCCCCTTTACATTTGGTCACATTCCAACTTCCAGATAGGGCTATGAAATCATCATTACTTATGAACATCTCATTTATCTCTTCCCCTTTCCCTTCAACTTTATCCACACCAACCTTACTGGCAACACTCTTGTCTTGTTTTTAACAAACAGATTGAATTAATTTTACCCCGAAGAAGATTAGATCCCTTGATATCCCTCCCCCCCTCACGCATCTCCTCAACATGTCTACTGACCTCTCTACGAGCGAAACGACCATATCCACACCGAAAGTCCCCCCAGAGGAGTCTAATTCCTCCCCACCGGCAACAAAACAAATTTCTCTTAAAGAAGTATTACAATCACTTAGCAGTGAAGTCAATGACACCAAAATTGATTTAAACAACCTAGATCTTGATGCTCTTGAAGCACAAGGCAATGTTTTAACTCAAAAAGCCTTTTTCTTGTTGGGGTTAGCAAATGAAATTTCTTCAGAAAACAAGACTGAGGGCGAAGACGTTGATGATAATGGGCTCCTTTCAGAAGAAGATATCCAAAAGACAAAAAATCTTGTTGATTTACTCCAACAAGACGGTCAATCATTATTATCCTACGCAATCTTAATCAAGTCAAATATCAAAAATAAAATCCAAACCGATCAAGAAACGTTAGATACGATTCAAAAGTTACAAGATGGGTTTGGTAAGTATGATGAACAGACCAATGCATTAATTACGCAAACTAAAGGTATTTTTAAATCCGCTGTGACTTCTGAGGAATGTTCACGTTTATTGGCTAATGGGAAGGAAGTTTTACAAGTGTGGATTGATAAGCGCAATTTATTATTGGCTAAAGCACTTGATGGGCGTAATGATGAAGTATTGAAACAAATTGAGGATAAATTAGGTTCATTAATTACTTATCAAGGCGATTTAGTTGAAATAATTAACGATTTACGTGTTGATGTAGTTGTTTTTTTGAACCATGTTGATCGCCATAAAGAAACCATATTGCAAGCCGCTGATGAAATTAAAGATGTGCTGGAAGAGAAAGATCAAGATGGGAAAATGTTACAAGATGATGAAGATATTAAATTTTTGATCGAAAAGGTTAAAGAAAAGGTTGGAAAGGTTGAAAAGTCAATTGAGACCCTCCAAAATGATGGGACTGTTGAAGAAGGATCGGCCCAAGCTTCGAATTTATTGGTTGAATTAGAAAAAAGTGATTTACTTAAAAAGGCTATTGTTCGTGGGACTCAGTTCTTGGAAAACAACAAGGATGAACTCGACCCGGAAAAGTTCTTACAAAACTTCCAAGATGGCCCCAATGGTGAAAACAACCAAAAAAAAAACATTGACAAGTTTTTAAAATTAATTAAAAACGAAGCTCTTGAGTTCTTATTACAATATCTCCCAACAGTTAAAATCCCACCACTCGAACATGATGATGAAAATTGTACTTATTCGTTAAACAATATTGATCTTTCCAAATTTCATCTATTATCAGAAAATGTTGATGTTGATCTAATCGATGATGGGGTTTTTATTTGCGCTACTAAAATCCAGTGTGAGATGGATAATTTGGCGTTTAAATACAAATCTAAATCATTCCCTTATCCAGGTACCAGCGGGGTCGCCTATGCGAAAGCCACTGGGATTAGTGTCGCAATGGAACTCAGACTTGAGGTGTCTGATGATCAATTGGTCCCATCCGGGATGAAATGTGCTGTTGAAGTTGTCAATGATGACAATAATGTTGACAATAATGTTGAAGGTGGAAACAAAGATGAGGTGAAACCAGATCTTGAAAAGCCACATACTCCCACCCCCTCCCCCGTCCAGATCACAGATAAATCAGCCCATAGTCCACCACAATCCCCATCTTCGCCATTAGACGAAGTAAACGATAAAACTGTCTCCCAAAAGGTTATGAATAAAATTGCTCAAAAGTTAGATCAGCAATACAAACTCGTATTATTCCATCATGCTTCATACGGGGTCCTTAAAATTGGTGAATTACACATGGAATTGAGAGAGTTCTTTTTAAAAAGCTTGGCGAACTTTTTGTTAAATTTATTCCAAACTCAAGTTCAAGCATATATTGAAAAAACGATTAATAATGTTATTTTAAAACAAAGTGAAGTGCTATTACATAGCATCAATGATAAAGTCGCAAAATATCTCCCCATTATTGCCAAAGTTATCAAAAAAGTTGAACATAAAGCGCCATTAATTGAACAAATTGTTGCCAAAGCCGCGAAAAATATAAAAGATGAGGTCAAAAAGGATAGATCAGAGCAACCCAATACGGCTAATGTTGCACTTGATCTCCCAGTTGATAAACTTGGATTGAAAAAGGAGTAATTTACGATACTATTAATATATTCGGTCACATTAACCATGATGAAAATAAATAAATAAATACATACAAAATCAAATCATAATGATTTATTCTGTGGAGAGTGGGCAAATGTTGTAAGAGTTCACGGTTCATTCAAACCCTTTAATTAATTAATTAATGTAGTCGGCCCTCCCCAATAACAAACCACAGTTATTATTTATTCATGATAATGACCATGGACACGTTTGTAATTTTCACGAACAACATCACGATGGATAGTATCAGATGCTGCAATAACAGCAGGGGAATAAGCACCGATTGAACCATAAAAGAAACCGCACGCGATGATACCACCCAAATAGAATTGATTAACTGAAGGGTGTAATGCAAAGGCCTTCATTTGATATGTCGCTTCTTTGAAATTTTGTGGACGGAATTGAATAATACGGCACAAATTGGAGGTAGTAACAACGGTTTTAAGGTTGTTGTGAGGGCGGAAATAAGACATTTATGCTTCCTTGGCTTTTTTTTTGTGGTCAAATTGGGATTGGTTGAAATGGAGTTTGAGGGTTTTGGAGGCGGATCGATTGGTAACAAATGTTGTTATGTCCCACCGTGGGAGAGTGAATTGTGTCGAATCAAGAGAGATTTGGAAGGTAAAAATTACCACAAATTTGGGGAATTTGGGGAATTTGGGAGTGTTTGAAGTTGATATCAAGTTGGCGTGATAATGATGGTAATTTGAAGCAGTTGGTGGGATAATACACAAATTTTACATAATAATGGGGTAATTTAACGAATCGTGAGGAAATTGAAAATTTGGCCAATATGAGCATTAATAACATTGAAACTTGACAAAATAATAGGTAAGCCAAAGGGAATCCCAAAATGTATGAGGCATACCATGATGCGTGGAGAAATTTCACAATTTGTGGCTTTCATTGTATCAATTGTCTTTTTTTTTTTTTTTGTGTTGGTTTCTTTTTTTTCAATTCTCGATTGGGACATAACACCTTGAATCCCCTATATCCTCCAAAACACCTTTCCTCCCGGGTGGTTCTGTCGGATTGAGCAAGGATTGGGTAAAATAGGTCAGTTTAAGGGGTACTGTCATGGAGTTGGTGATATATCAACCTTCTTGATTACAATCCTCCAAATATGATGTCAGATATGCCAATTTTGGGGTTATTATGCTGACTGTCTTCCGATAATCCTCGTCCACATGGACTGGGTTGGGTGCCGTTGTTAAGTACATTGATCTTCTTGAATAAATAACTTCATAGAAATCCATCTCCCACTCCCCCCCCTCCCTCAACCGATAATCACCCAATAGGGCTGTAAACAAAATAAAAAACTCAAAGGGGATGTATTTAAGATCGAAGGTAGTGCGCTGTGAAGATTTAGTGAATGTTAGAACAAAATTACAGTTTCACAAATGTCTTCAGTTTTTTTTTGTTTTTTTTCTTGTTTTTGCCCCGAGTCTTCCTTTTATGGGTCTTAATTCCGCACAATCCTCGACACAACATTATCAAAATTCACCTATTGGTATTAATGTAGGATTTCTCTCCTCTTTGATATTAATATCCCATTTTGCCTGCCAGCTTGTGCATTTTTTATGCAAAAGTACCAATTTGAACAATCTCTTTTTTTTTTCAAAAACCTTCTCTTGCTATCAGAGTATCATCTTCAAAATCACTTTGTGGTCAGTTTATTCCTCAATATCTCGTATACCCAATCTATAAGAAAACTTGAGAAAACTGCACCCCAAAATTCGTTCACAATATCAAACCCGAGCGTTGTTCGTTTTTTTCAATCGAAAATTTCTCCTTTTTATCAAAATTAACAATACGTTCATGTCAGGATATATTGTAACCGAACTCCTCACCTCAAATTTGAAACCTTTGTGTGTGTGAAATTCGTACTAACCTCTCGCTTCTGTTATTACGTTTTATTCCATTTTTTGGAGCACTTTTTTGAACCGTTTTTTGAATCGCTTTTTTGAACCGCTTTTTTCCCCATGTTTCACCAATCTAATTCCCTCATTAACATCTCTTCATTTCCATTTATATTATTCCATTTCCATTACCTATATTACATAACTCATTTTCATCCGACATGCTCATCACTTCACTTCCCCCCCCTCCCGATTAAATCCCAAACCAAATCGTAACAAAACCCAATTTGTGACCCCCTCCGCTCCCGTCAGCATTTGGGATGTTACGCCAACAAGCGAAGACCAAATCTTCTGGTCTTAAAAAACAACAGGCCAAGACCAAGAAGCAACTTCGTAAAACCACAAAACGTACCAAAATTTCCCTTGTCCAAGCCCTAACTGGTCAATCCAATACCCCAATTATCCCATTACATCAAATCTACCCAGGTTCTGATATATCCTATGATGAATTCGTTACCCCAGCTGCTCCCAAAATGGCAGTGTTGAAGAACGGTATGAAGGTCATCACTCAAGAGTCCCCAGTCCCAATCTCCCACATTGCATTATCAGTTGACGTTGGTTCTCGCTTTGAAAACTTAGCAAATCATGAAGGCGGTATTACAAACTTTTTAGAACGCGGTATTTTACGCTCTACTAATAACCGTTTAACCGGTCATTTGATCCGCGATATGGCCAAACTAGGTGCAGATCTATCCTCAACGTCATCCCGTGAACACTTAATGTTAACTGCAACTACCCCAACCCGTATTAACCCCGTTTTAGGCGCTATGGCTGATGTTGTTAAGCACGCCGCTTATGATTTTGTTGATTTCCGTGTTGATGTTGGTTATTATACCCAAGATACCCGTATGCGCCAACACCATAACCCCGATGTCTTAGTTAATGAAGTCTTACATCAAGCTGCATTTGGTAATATCGGTTTAGGCCAATCAATGTATATGAACGATCATGATTTAATGAAGTTAACCCCAAAACACCTCAAAAACTGGCATAACTCCTTCTTTGTTGCTAACCGTATGACTTTAGCCGCAGTTGGTGTTGATCATGATTCCTTTGTCCGTTTAGCCGATGAAATGTTCGGTGGTATCCATGAAGAAACTGTCAAGATTGACAACGAAGTTACAGAATATGTCGGTGGTAACATCCGTCTTCAAGACCCACACCATCACGGCCCTACACATGTCGCATTTGCTTGGGATGCCCCATCACTTAAATCTAACGATGTCGTCGCTGCAAATGTCTTACAAACCCTCATTGGTGGCGGTTCCGCGTTCTCTTCCGGTGGCCCTGGTAAGGGTATGTATACCCGTCTTTATACTAACATCTTAGGCTCACGCCCTGGTGTTGCTTCCGCAGAATCCTTCATGACATCTTATTCTGATGCTGGTTTATTGGGTGTTTATGCGCAAGTCGAACCACATGCTGTTTTAGGGTACACCGAAGCTGTTTTGGGTGAACTAGCTGGTCTACCTGATACCATCAACGACCAAGAAGTCTCACGTGCTAAAAACATGTTAAAATCGAACTTACTTGCACATATTGGCGCATCTTCAAACAAAGCAGAAGAGATGGCACGTAATATTCAATTGTTTGGTGAATATAAATTCCCTAAATTCCTTGATCAAATCGATGCCATCTCTCCAAAAGAGATTAAGGATGTTGCTGGGAGAATCTTCCGTTCCGACAAGCCAATTACCGTTACCACTCTTGGTGATGCTTCTCAACTACCACGTGATATCTCTATTGAATAAGAATAAGAATGATATCACATCGGTGTTTATAATTCATAACTCATTATTACTCATTATACTATCAAAAACAAACACAAAACCAAATACAAAAACCAAACACAAAAACCAACACAAAAACAAACAAATAATAAACAATACAACCAGGATTCCAAGAGATCTCAAATCTCAATTGGAATCCATTTAATTTATTTCTTTTGCTAGATATAGATATCTATATATATATATATATATACATATCCCAGCATTATTATTATTACTATTGCAACCCTACTATGTTTTATTACCAATACATAATATTTCCTTTATTTATTCGTCATCTTATATCAATTCTGACGTGTTTTCTTTTATCTATCTTATTCATCCATTGTTATTTATTCATTTTATAAATTCTCTTTATGGTGTGGCTTTATTTCTTTATTTATTTCTTCTACAAGTCTGGAAGGGGAAAAAGGGTTGGGTTTCCCCAAAAGAGATATTTTGCCCCAAAATTCTCCTCTTTTCTCAATCCAAGTAGAGTTGGTGTTAATATGACATTTACTATCAACCACTGTGTACATATTTATATATCCAACCTGTTCATCCTATCTCCCCCTTTGAACTCACCATTATACCCCCTATTTAATTTTTCCCCCCCCCCAATTTACCCCTCCTCCTCCTCCCGCTCAAACCCATTCTTCCACAGAAATCCTCTTTCACCTTTGACCCACTTCCCTCCATAGACTCAATAACTCATCTTTCCCTTTGGTGGCGGTATTAACATGTCTTTGTTTTTTGCCCTCTTAAAAAAGGGCCGTTTTCACATGATCCCGCGTTTAATGTTCTTAACGTATGCCGCGTATTGGGAATTCCCGGACGTTGCGTTATATTTCCGCCAATATGCCAACGTCCAAGAACAAATGCTCTCCATTGCGATTCATGAAGGTGTTGAATATCGCTCCATATGGTTAATTCGCCAAGCCCATCGTCGTCTTGATTTCCGCTACCATTGGGTTGATCGGGGCAGGCTTATGGATATTATCAAAACGGTCGAACATCGGCGGTTTTTGGAAATTTACGAACGTGCTAAGATCACCATGGCCAAAAACACTTACAATTGGTCCCAGTTCCCCGGCAATCAAATTTTCTATTACCCTTCCTTCAATCCTCCCCATCCAGAATGTTTACCATACGCATCATCTCGCTATGTCGGGCAATGGCCTATTTATGAATTGCGATCTGTTGAGGGGTTACCCTATCGTTGCGTCCCAGACAGATTGCAATTTCTAGTTGATGAATTAGAACACACTTGAGGTTGGTATTGCAATAATTTTTTCACACCCTCCCTCTGGGGGGAGGGGGGAAGGGGGGCGGGAACAGCAGCGTTTCTCTCAACCCAAACTTTAGAACCCACCACCTCGGGACTGTTCTGTCGGAATGATCATGATTTGGAGTTCCAAACAAGCCCACTGTTTGCACCGATCCGTATCTCGTATATCCAAGAAGAACCTTTTTCTCTAATTCCCTTTTGTGAATATTGACAACCCTTTTTTTTTTTTTTTTTTTTCT
>Ga0256901_1001717_pt1 | contig 10647 bp, 9 predicted proteins | sample MC6MC0689MT_FD_190200 | JGI IMG/M metagenome (GOLD analysis project Ga0256901, IMG submission 190200) | Metatranscriptome of enriched soil aggregate microbial communities from Iowa State University, Ames, United States - MC6-MC0689-MT... | ecosystem: Environmental > Terrestrial > Soil >... | reverse complement strand
TTTGAATATACAAATGAACCATCAGAAATGAAAAAAGGAAAAGTCATTATTGTATCGAACAGGTTACCAGTAAAGGTCGAAATAAAAAATGATGATCTTATTTATCACATAAGTGAAGGTGGATTAGCTACGGGCTTAGGTAGTATTTACAAGGAAGGAGGAAATATATGGATAGGCTGGCCGGGAACGTTTGTGGAAGATAATGATAAGATTGTCGCAATTAGAAATGAGTTTTTAAAACAAAATCTATATCCGGTAATGCTGACTGCAAAAGAGATAAAGCATTATTACGATGGATTTTCGAACGACACACTGTGGCCGCTGTTTCACTATTTTCCCAGCTATGCTAGTTATGCTGGTGAAGACTGGGAGGCTTACAAAAAGGTAAACCAAAAATTTGCGGATGCAGTACTTGAAACTGCAAGCGCTCATGATACGGTATGGGTGCAAGACTACCAGCTAATGTTAGTGCCAGAAATGGTTAAATCAAAACGACCAGAACTGAGTGTTGGTTTTTTTCAACATATACCCTTTCCTTCTTTTGAAGTTTTTAGATTAATACCTTGGCGGGACGAATTGCTGAAAGGACTGCTAGGCGCAGATTTGATTGGATTTCATACCTATGATGACGTACGACATTTTATGAGCGCAGCGATGCGGATAACCAATTGTCACACGAATGCCAATGAAATTATAGTAGGAGACAGGTCAGTAGTTGTAGATGCTTTTCCAATGGGTATAGACTATGAAAAGTATGCTGAGAGTGCATTGAGCAAGAAAACACAAAGAAATGAGGCTAAGCTACAACAACTTAAAGGAGAGAAGAAATTGATGATATCCATCGACAGGCTTGATTATAGCAAAGGTATACCGCAACGACTGCAAGCCTATGAACTGTTCTTACAGACCCATCCTGAATTTAAAGAACAAGTTATTTTCTTACAGCTTGTGGTACCATCAAGAGATAAGGTTAAACAATATGCAACTTTAAAAGAAGAGATAAACCGATTGGTGTCTGATATTAATGCGAAATATGGAACCATCAATTGGCAGCCTATCCATTATTTCTACAGATCATTTCCATTGGAGATGCTTTCTGCATTATATAAAAAGGCTGAAATAGCGCTGGTTACGCCTTTGCGCGATGGCATGAACCTTGTATGTAAAGAATACGTAGCTAGTAAGACTGATGGTAGTGGCGTATTGATTTTAAGTGAGATGGCTGGTGCTTCTAAAGAATTGTACGAAGCACTCATCATCAATCCTACTAATAAAGAAGAAGTGGCCGAGGCAATTTATACGGCACTTACCATGTCTACAGAGGAGCAGAAGCGAAGAATGGAACTATTGCAAACGAACGTTAAAAATTTCAATGTGCAGCATTGGGTGAATAATTTTATGGAGAAATTAAGGGAAGTGAGAACTAAGCAGGAACAAATGAGTACACGTAGGATAACCAAAGATTACGAAGCGAAATTAAAAGACAACTATCGGCAGTCCGGCAAAAGGTTGATCTTCCTCGACTATGATGGTACGCTGGTAGATTTTAATACTGACCCCTTGAAAGCCACGCCAGACAATGAATTGCGGGCTATATTGAAAGCATTGTACGACGACAAGCGTAATAAAGTAGTCATCATAAGCGGAAGAAAAAAAGAAACCTTATCTGATTGGATTGGTGATATGCCGATTGATATTATTGCAGAGCATGGGGCTTGGCTTCGTGAATATGGAAGTGGTTGGGAATTGGCCGCAGACCTTGACCGAAATTGGAAAGAAGAGTTTTTTGTGCTGTTGCAACAATACGAGCAACGAACGCCTGGCACTTTTATAGAAGAAAAAGATTACTCTTTGGCATGGCATTACCGCAAAGCAGATAAAGGACTAGGCGAGCTGCGTGCCAGAGAAATAATTAATAATTTGAAGTATGCAGCCGCCGGTATTGGCTTACAAATAATGGAGGGCAATAAGGTAATTGAGATAAAAAGTGCAAACATAAACAAAGGCTTTGCAGCCAAAGAATGGCTGAAGAAATTTGATAGCGATTTTGTTCTTGCTATTGGTGATGATTATACTGATGAAGATACGTTTAGAGCAATGCCAGAAGGGGCTATAACCATTAAAGTAGGCGCTGGAAGTTCTGCTGCTACTTATTCTTTACAAGACCCTAAAGAGGTTAGAATATTATTATCAAAAATGGTATCTAACCTAAGTAATGCAGAAGAAAATCGAAATGAAACCGTCCTTACAAAAAGTTAGGACGGTCCATTTTTTTAGCAATTCTATAAGCTGCGTTCATCAAGCCAACGTGGCTATAGGCTTGCGGAAAATTACCCCACTGGCTACCTGTTTCCGCTACTATATCTTCGCTAAGCAAACCTAAATGGTTGGTGTATCTTAAAAGTTGTTCGAAGCGACTTTGAGCTTCGTCTATTCTTCCTACACAAGCCAATGCTTCTACATGCCAAAAAGCAGTAATGAGAAAAGTAGATTTGGGTAAACCAAAATCATCTTCGTGCTTGTATCTATAAAATAAACCTCCTGGAGCCGCCAATACTTCTTCCACCGCAGCAAGGTGATCTTTTGCACGTTGAGATTGCGGGTCTAAGTAGCCCATCATAATGAGCTGTAAAGTACTGGCATCCATATAAGGCGAATCTATTGCTTGCTGATACACTTTTTTTTCAGGGTCGTAGCAAGCCTCAATTTTTTCTGCAGCTATATTGACTAATCTTTCAGCCCAATCCTCCAATTCTTTATTCTGTATTCTTCTCGCTATCTTGATAGCCGCTTTGCAACCTGCCCATTGAAATAGATATGTATAGCAAAAATACCCAGCAATGTCTCTAAATTCCCAGAGCCCGGCATCCTTCTCGTTTATTACAGATTCAATCTTGGTGAGCAAAGACGATATCCATGCTGAGGAGTCTGAGCGCTCTTCAACTACAAATCTGTCATCAGTGTATAAAGGCAGTAAGGAGATGAGCACCTGTCCGTACACGTCGTTTTGGATATGCTCACTTGCTTGATTGCCCACTCGCACTGGTTGGTTGCCTTGGTATCCACTTAATGGTATTTCTTTTTCTGTCAAGTCTTTTTGCCCTGTAATACTGTATAGTGGCTGATATCGTCCTTCTTCCTTTACAGATATATTGGCTATAAAATTGAAATAACTTTCTACTTCCTCAAAGTGTCCGATGTTGTTGAACGATTGCAAAATGTAATAGGCATCGCGCAGCCAGCAGTAACGATAGTCCCACGTGCGGCCACTTCCCGGATGCTCTGGTAGGCTCGTAGTACTCGCAGCAATTATAGCACCTGTATCTTCATATTGGTGGATCTTCAATACCATGGCACTTCTTATCACCTCGTCTTGATATAAATTACCAATGCTTGTTTTTTTAATCCACTGCCGCCAATAATCTTTTGTACGATTATAAAAATCTTCTACTGTACTTTTTAACGGTGCCTCCAGCGGCGTACCATAGCTTAAAACAAAGTACTTAGCTTCATTTAATACCGCAGGTTGCTCATCTAATATCTGATTTATAGAGAAGTTTGTAGTCAACCTCAGAGGAGCATCAGCACCAAAATAATCTATATGGTTGCTAGCTGGAAACCCTTGTAGGCTTCGCTCTCCATAGTCAGCCATTGGTTTGCAAACTATTTTTATTCTCGGGCTACCCTTTAAAGGTTCTACTTTTCTTATCAGCATCAAGGGTTTGAAGTAGCGCTCATATAAACTGAATCGAGGTGCAAAATCAGTTATCTTATACGTCCCATCTTTGCTGGTTATTTCGGTACAAAGAATATTTGTGTTCTCCTCGTAGTATTGGTTGGAGTGGTATTCACCTACGGGCAAAATTGAAAATTCACCGCCTTTTTCTTTATCTAACATGCCTCCAAAAACAAAGCTGCTGTCAAAGCGTGGTAGACACAACCAACTGATATTGGTATCCATATCTACGTGTGCTATAAAGGAGCAGTTGCCAATAATTCCAGATTTATATAAGTGCTTTTCTTTTGCCATGTGCTATTGTAAGATTAATATTTAAACTTCAAAAATCAGGTACCCTTTTTCTATTCCTTCTTTGTGTAATACATGTTTTGCAACGTTGAAGATTTTTACACCCGATAGTTCGGCCGATAATTTACCAGCGTGTGCATGACCGTGAAAAGCCGCTACCACTTTGTGTCTTATGAGTGGTTCTGCTAACCTCGATGAACCAAGAAATGGGAAAATGACTTCTGGTTCGCCTACAACGGTTTCTTTCGATGGCGAATAGTGGAGTAAGACAATTTTCTTTATACCTTCATGTTCTTGGTCTAGTCGGGCGAGGGCGCGTTCCAAATGAAGTGTTTCATCTACAGCCTCCTGTACAAACGCTTTCATGGCTCCTTCACCAAACATAGATAGCATATAGTTATCAAATCCGCCACCAAATCCTTTTACGCCAGCAAATCCAATGCCGTGAACTACTTTACTTTCGCCGTCCAATACGTGTACGTTTGCGTTCTTATGCAATATTTGACGAATCAATTTATGTCTGCTCTTTTCATAATCGTGATTGCCTAGCACGCATATTACAGGTATAGTACACGCTCTAAGTTCCTCTAGTAGCACTTCTGCTTCCATTTCGTCTCCAGTGTTGGTGAGGTCGCCTAGTAACAGTAGAACGTCAGCTGCCTTGGATATTTCGTCAAAATAGCTTGTCCATTTGCCCTTGTCGGTTTCCTGAACATGTATATCGCCTACGGCTGCTATCTTTATTTTCTTTTGCTCATTTTCCATTTTCTTAAACAGTTTTAATGGTGTATGATTTGTAATCCCAATCCTTAACATCAACCTGGTATTGGGTTTGATCTATAAGCGGCCCGCGACAAACGCGCTCTACAGCTTGTGGCATATTGTATTGGTCATTGGCTCTTTCTATAAGTTCATCAAAAAGCCATTTGGGAATAATTTCGGCATAGTCTGATGGATATACAAATTGAAACAACAAAATGTACGACAAGGTTAGGTGCCAATTGGGTTCCATCAATTCCTTTAGCTTAGCCCAGTCAAGGGTTTTGCCTTGTTTGAGAAACAGATGATTTACGTCTGCACCATCATAACGTTCGCGATTCATTACATACATTTTACCCCATAACAAATGCTCCGGCGATATAAGTTTTACATTTCGGTCAAACACAACGGCGTCGTGCGCATTAGCAAACCAATCGTCATCTACTTTACAAATATTATTTACCGTATCAAAAATTATATCAATGAAGTTGCCTTCCTTATCGAATACTTTTGCGAGCCAACGAACATCTGTAAGTTGCGTGTCATAGCCTCTTGCAGCAAATAACTTCAACACTTTTGGATAGTCTTGCGGCCTGCAATAAATGTCCATATCCTTGGTCTTGCGATAGGTTTCGGTATAGGAGAATACTGCGAATGAACCACCAATCATAAACTCGATGTCGCTATCCTCCAAGACAGAAAGGATTTGATTATAAAAATGTGCGGCTTTATTTGCTTGTTCGTTTTCGGTCATAGCAAGGTGTTATACGTTTATAACGCCCAAAATCAAAAAAAGATGAGCATTTATTCAAAGTTTTGCAAAAATTAAAGAAAGCAATCGCTTGATGTACAATAGTTTCAATTGGCTGAAAGCGCGATTTATCAATGCATTCCGCGAGTGATAGTATCTGGTAGTGGTACTAATTTTTGCGAGTCGACATTCTGTATAGAGTCCATTTTTAAAGGTTTTGATGCTTTAACTCTTTTGTCTGGATACTTAAGACTGTCTGTTGATTGCGCTCTGAGCACTCTATTGATTATGCCATCACGTTGCTGCTTTTCTTGCTGAAATGTAAAAGACATTAAAATCAATGATGTAATGGAAATGGCTGCTAGCAAGGATTTGGTATTCATAAATATGATTTTAGATTAGAAACAAATTGTAATCCACAATAGTTGGATTCTACACGGGCTGTTGAAGCGCTATCAATAAAAAAAGGTCGCAAAATACTTGCGACCTCTGATTATATTGTATCTCAAAATTACTTTTTAGTAACCGGCAATTTTACTTTCACATTGTCCCAAGAGAAAATCATGTTTCCTTTGTCCAAAGTAATTAGGAAAGTTTCTTGTACTGTCTTAGTTTTTTCAACTGGAACTTTTGTTTCCAATACATTTTTGTCTTTATTAGCCTCATATTCAGAAGCACCTCTTTGTTTAGCTTGGCTGTTCAAGATAACAACCCACTCATTTTCGTGTGGAATAGTGAATACCGCGTAAGTGCCTTTTTTTACTTCTTTACCAGCTACCATTACATCTGTCTTAAATGTAACATCAGTAGACATGTTTGCGCCTGTGCGCCATATTTGACCATAAGGAACTAAATCTCCAAAAATTACACGTCCTTTTTTTGAAGGTTGACTATAGGATACTTCAGCGATGCTGTTTTTTGCAGTAGCCGCTGGGCTTTTAGGTGCTTCTTTTTTTGCGTCTTGCGCAGTAGCCATAAAGGTAGTGGCTAAAAACATGGTGCATAATGCAGCAATTTTTCTCATTGTTTTTTGTTTTAGAATTATTAATTAAATTGGTGGTAAAGATAAGTAACAAAGGCTCTTAAGTCTGTTAACTAAAAGCTATTTACGTTATACGCGCATGTAGTCTGGTTGCCAATTTACAATCGCTTTTTTTATAGCATCCGCTGACAATTGTTCATCAATTGTTTTTTTAAGTAAAGCTTCGAGTTCTTCGTCACTAGCAAAGCGCAAAGCAGCAATCTGTCCAAATGACAATATACTTTCTAATGATTCTAGCCGTTTGCCGGTTAATGCAAAATAGCGATAGCGCATTTCCAATCTCACTATCCGGTTTTGATTATTGAGCGCATAATGCTGACGCAGCATAAATGAGAGCCATCCAATCAGCAAGAGCAGCGCAGCAATAAATACCCATAACGTCCGTAAACTTTCGTCTGCATAGGCTTGATAGAAGCTTATTGCTAACAAGACAATCAGTAGAGGATAGAAGACGAAATGATGTGGTGGATAAAACCTTATGTGATTTTTGTAGGACTGGTTCATTTATAAATTATTATTCCGTTGCCGGTAAAGTACAACAAAAATTTAAACTTAATGTTTAACGATATCATGAATAAGCTATTGTTGTATTTGATGGCTGTGCTATACGTATTTGCAGGTATCAATCATTTTATAAATCCTAAAACTTATGTGCGCATTATGCCAAGGTTTTTACCATGGCATCTGCAGCTGGTCTACCTCAGCGGTGTATTAGAAATTGTATTTGGTATAATGCTGTTATTTTCTTCAACCCGAGTGATGGCAGCATGGCTCATCATTTTGTTATTGATAGTTATCTTCCCAGCTAATATCCAAATGGCTGTCGATTATTACCACCTCAAAAAATCTCATTTTTGGATAACCATGCTTCGTTTGCCGTTACAGTTTGTTTTAATCTGGTGGGCATGGTTATATACTAAAACACCAAGTTTCAATTAGTAAGCTTGCTGCTGAAGATTGTTTACCTTCGCGCAATTAATACTTACCATGACTTTTGAAGACTTAAATCTAAATGCCCCCTTGCTCAAAGCATTAGACGAGATGGGCTTTGTGCATCCTACTACTATTCAAGAAAAGGCGTTCTCTGTAATTATGTCGGGCAAGGATGTATGCGGTATTGCCCAAACCGGTACTGGTAAAACCTATGCTTATTTACTGCCTTGTTTGCGCCAATTGGAATTTTCTAAGGATAGATTTCCGCAAATGCTGGTAATAGTGCCCACGCGTGAATTAGTAGCACAAGTAGTAGAGGCAGCCAAAAAGCTAACGGCTCATCGTTCGTTGGTGGTGATAGGCGTGTATGGTGGTGTGAACATGAAGCCACAAGCAGCCGCGGTAGACAATGGTGTAGATATATTGGTAGCTACACCAGGTAGACTTTACGATCTGATTTTAAGTGGCGCATTAAAAACAAAATCGATTAAAAAATTTGTTATAGATGAGGTGGACGAAATGCTTAATCTCGGCTTTCGTTCGCAATTGAAAAACATTATGGACTTGCTTCCTGAGCGGAGACAAAATCTTATGTTTTCGGCCACCATTACCGAAGATGTGGAACAAATGATTGAACAATATTTCAATATGCCAGTGCGTATTGAAGCCGCACCTACAGGCACGCCGCTGGAGAACATAAATCAAGTGGCGTATGATGTTCCTAATTTTTACACTAAGGTTAATCTTCTGGAACTATTGCTCAACGAGCATGAAGACTTCTCGAAAGTACTAGTGTTTGCAGCCACTAAAAAATTAGCTGACGAACTATATGAAGAAATGCTAAGTCGCTACCCCGAGCAAGTAGGTGTGATCCACAGCAATAAAGAACAAAACCATAGATTTAACACCGTTAAGCAATTTAAAGAAGGAACATATCGCTTTATTATTGCCACCGATATTGTAGCCAGAGGTATTGATATTGCCGAAGTAACGCACGTTATCAATTTCGATTTGCCTGAAGTACCTGAAAACTATATACACCGCATAGGTAGAACGGGTAGGGCAGATAAAAAAGGGGTAGCCATAAGTTTTATTACAGAACAGGAAAAGGAATATCAGAGCGCGATTGAGGCATTGATGAAGTATAAAATTCCTACACATCCATTACCTGACAATCTTCAGATATCAACGGTATTGACCGAAGATGAAATACCAAAGGTGATTGTAAAAGAAGTAAAAATTAAAATACCTAAAAGAGAAAATGTAGGCGCCGCCTTTCATGAAAAATCGGCAAAGAACAGCAAACAGCCAGCCAAGCGCGTAAGCCATAAAGATAAGATGATGGCTAAATATGGCAAGCCAAAATCCAAAGGTAAGAAGCGTTGATATAATGAAGCAGCCCATATTTGTAGTATGGGCTGCTTCGTATTTAAGAACATTATTTGCTTATTGAAGATGGTGAATATTCAATTTTTAATTTTTCAAAAAAATCTTGCTCATTCATTTCTATAACTTCACCAGCGGGCAAGTCGCCTAACTCAATATCCTCAATAGATAGGCGTATCAAGCGTTTGCAAGGATGGTTAACAGCCTGAACCATTTTTCTTACCTGATGAAATTTACCTTCGGTTAACGTCATAAGCAACCAGGTTTGCGGAATGTCGTGCCTATAATTCTTATCTAATTCTTCAATATTATCTGGCTTGGCCACAATCTCTACATCGTATGGTTTGGCCAAATAATCTACGCCACCTCTTATGGGTATGTGTACGCCATTTTTCAATTGAAGCAAGGTAGCTTCATTCATTACGTTTCTTACTTGAATCAAGTATTTACGTTTATGTGCCATGCTGCCTTCAAACAATAGCTTTGTTACTTTTTTATTAGTGGTGAGAATAAGCAAACCCTCTGAATTGCTGTCCAGCCTGCCTATGGCATGAATGCCTTCAGGGAAATCAAATTTTAAAGCACCCAGCAACCGCACCTTATCGGGACTTATAAACTGCGAAACCATATTGTATGGCTTATGTATAATGAAGTACCGGTGAGGTGCAGCGGGTGGGGAAACTATCAATAGAATAGGAGTTGTTTAAACTGTTGGTGTTAGTCGATTATACAATACGTTCCTGCTCCCTAAACCAACGTTCGGGAATGTCGTTATTAGCCGCTGTAAGGTAATCGGAATAAGAGCATGGGGTGAAATTTCCTTCTGGCAATTGCATCCACCAGCGGTTTGTATTTTTGCTCTTCAGGAATAAAGTATTGTTGCCCTCAAGAGAAATATTATACTCTATAAAACCTTCTCTATTGTTTAACGAAGCCTCATTCTTACGTTGCATATAGCCATCTACAAAGTACCAAAGCATTTGTGCTATTAGCTTTGCGCCTTGTTTATTAGTATCGTTTTCGGGTAAATAACCATAGATACCAATAGAAGAAAGCTGTGTGCTCATGCCAGCATAGCGGGTTATTTGACACATTTCATCGCCGAAAAAACCATTGGGTGAACCATTTTTCAAGAATGGCGCATCGCTCATACGTACTGCATTCATATCAATGCTCAGCATATCGCAGTTGCGCAAAACGGGTTCCATTTCTTGTATTTCATCACGTACTCGGCCAAGTCTGAAACAATCGAAACGCAATTTATCCAAGGTTTCCAACATACTTGGGTTTACATAATAACTCTGAAAACCAATGTGACTAAAGTGACGAATGAAGTTGGGTTGTTGCGTAAGCATATCCATTAAGAAACCCGTATCGCTGATGCCTTCGGTTTCTTCAAGGTCTATAAGCATGTCTACAACGGCGGCATTAATTGTTTTTTCAGCTTTACGAAAAACATCATACTGCTGCAAGGTAAGGTCGTGAGAACCGCCAATGATAATAGCAATTTTGCCTGCTGCTTCTATTTCTTGCAATACCGTGCGTAAGGCTGCGCGCGTATCGCCTACGGTAGCGCCTTCCAAAATATTGCCCATGTCGGCCACTTTAATATTGGGATGCCAATCATACATTCTATACAATTCGGCACGTACAGCATCGGCGGCGTGCGACCAGGAAGCTTCAAGGTCTTTACCACGTTGCTCGCCACAGCCTACTATCACTATATCAGCTTCACTCCAATCGAAAGAA
>Ga0256901_1001714_pt1 | contig 10650 bp, 9 predicted proteins | sample MC6MC0689MT_FD_190200 | JGI IMG/M metagenome (GOLD analysis project Ga0256901, IMG submission 190200) | Metatranscriptome of enriched soil aggregate microbial communities from Iowa State University, Ames, United States - MC6-MC0689-MT... | ecosystem: Environmental > Terrestrial > Soil >... | reverse complement strand
GGTGTGTGTAATGAAAAAATACTTTATGGATATATTCATAATTGCCGTTGGGTCACTGCTTTTTGCACTGGCCGTCAACCTATTTGTCATTCCAAATGATTTAGGTGAAGGTGGCGTTACAGGTCTAACAATTATTGCGTATTATCTGTTTGGGTGGTCTCCAAGTATTGTAAGCTTTGTGCTAAATGCAGTTTTATTAGTGGTTGGCTATAAATTTTTAAATAGGCAAACAACGATTTATACGATTATTGCAGTTACTCTCCATTCACTTTTCTTACATTTGACAGAATCATGGTCCATTGCTTCAGATGAAATTATTGTGAATACTATTTTTGGCGGGATATTTGCTGGGGTCGGCATCGGGTTAATTATTAGAGTTGGCGGAACAACAGCGGGTTCTACAATCTTAGCTAGAATTACAAACAAATACCTTGGTTGGAGTATTAGCTATGGTCTTTTATTCTTTGATTTAATTGTCGCTTTTTCATCGTATTTTATTATTGGGGCAGAGGCATTAATGCTGACTATTATTATGCTTTATGTCGGAACAAAGGTGATGGAGTTTGTTATTGAAGGTGTCAATCCTAAAAAAGCAGTTACCATTATTTCGAAAAAGCCGGAAGACATTGCGAGTCATGTAAATGGCTTTATGAATCGAGGCGTCACAGTACTTTCAGGACATGGCTATTATACGAAGGAGCAAAAAGAAATTCTTTATATTGTAATTAGTAAACAAGAGGTCGTAAAACTCAAGAAAATTGTTAAAGAAATCGATAAGGATGCTTTTATTGCCATACATGATGTCAGAGATGTCTTTGGACATGGATTTATAGAATTATCTAAATCTTAATTAGAACGTCTAAACACCTTTTGTTGAAACTAACATTCAACAAAAGGTGTTTTTATGCCAAACAACCTACCACCGATTTATCGTCTTACCTGTAAGGATGTTTCTATAATTTTATCCAATAGGTTTGCATAGCTGATTCCCGCCCCAAGTGCACTTTTTGGGAGTAGGCTGTTTTTTGTCATACCTGGTAATGTATTGACCTCCATAATATACGGGACACCATCCTTGATTAACATATCAATTCTGGCATAAACACTGCATTTTAAAGCGTTATAGCTGGCTATTGCAGCTTCCGCAACACGTTCATGTATGGCAGTCGGAAGTTCTATAACCTCTTCAATTGTAGAGGCAGCATTATATTTCGCCTCATAGTCAAAAAACTCTGCGGTATGTCGAATCGACAATATTGGTAATAGCTCACCATCAATTATGGAGCAGGTTATTTCATCCCCCTTAATATACTTTTCGATAATGATTTCAGCATCCCATTTGAATACTTCCGCAACCGCAGATACTAAGGCATCTTTATCATTTACTATTTTCACCCCTACGCTGGAGCCACCCGAATTCGGCTTTACTACTACCGGATACCCCATTTTATCCACCTCATCTATCAGCAGCTCTTCCATAGTCGAAAGATGGAGCCAATCTGGCGTTTCAATGCCTTCATAACGAAGAATTTTTTTCGATATATTTTTATCCATACAAATACCACTTGATAGCATACCACTACCGGTATATGGAACATCTAAGGTCTCAAGCACACCTTGTATCGTGCCATCTTCTCCAAACTTGCCATGAAGTGCTAACAGAGCAATATCAATGTTTCTTACTTTCCCTATAAGCTCTGTTTTGTCATGTAGTTCAATTGCGACAACTTCATATTTACTTTTATCTAAATGGGCAATCATTTCTTTCCCTGTCATGATAGAGACCTGCTTTTCAGAGGAAATCCCTCCCATAATAACGCCAACTCTCATATATTCAACTCCCCATTTCATTTTTCAAGGTATCACCAATAATCTTAATTCCATGGATAATATCCTCTTCTTTTAACCGAGAAAATCCTAATCGAAAAGTATTACTACCTTCGCCATTGCTATAAAAAACATCCCCAGGATAAAAAACAACTCCTCTTTGATAGCACTTTTCCAATAGTGTACGAGCATTTATTCCTTCCTCTAACTCAATAAAGAGATGAAGGCCACCATCTCCAGTCAATCTTTTAAAGGGAATGTATTGATTGCAAGCTTGACGGGCAAGTTCATATTTTTTCTTATAGACTGACTTAGCCTTTTTTAAGTATTTTTCGAAATAGCCATCCTGTAAATATTGATAAAGTACAGCTTGATCTAGTGTTGATGTATGAATAGTCCGTGCCCTTTTTAGACTTTCTAAGCTATGGATAAGCTCCCTATCTGCCAAAATCCAGCCAACCCGTATGCCTGGAAAAAGGATTTTTGAAAAGCTACTGATATAAATAACATTGTTACCTGCACCGATAAAGGTTATTAACGGTGCCAGATGAGAGCCCGAATAACGTAATTCCTCATTAAAGCCGTCTTCTACAATCGGAATTTGATATTTAGAAAAAAGGTTAATGATTTCAGCTCTTTTTTCAGAGGAGGTTACAATTCCTGTTGGATTATGATAGGACGGAATCAGATAGGCAAAATCAAAATCTTTTGCTGCTAAGCTTTTTTCAACCTGATCTATATCAATACCGTCATCCCTCATGTCAATTCCGTGGATATCAAAGCCATGCAAGCGAAAAAGCTTTAATGCGGCGTGATGAGTAGGATTTTCACAAATCACACGACCGGATTTTTTAGCAAAGGAAGATAGTAAAATGTCCAATCCTTCAGTAAAGCCATTCGTAATCAAAATATCCTTATTAGAAATATCCACACCCTTCCTTTCCATATAGTGAAGAAGGTACTCGATTAATGGCTTATAGCCCTTGGCGTATCCGTAATTCAATACGATATCCCCTTCAAGGGACATCCGAGTTAAAAAGGCTCTTTTAAAATTTTCAACATCAAAAAGCTTTTCTTCCGGGGCGATGCTGTTGAAGGAAATCATGCCTTTTTCCCAGTGAATATCCTCCTGTTTCATCAAATCTAATTCATCAGCTAACAAAGTAACTTTATTAAGCCTCTCCTTCCAATGGAGCTTAACAGAGGGTGTTTTCACTGTTACGACCTTTCCTACAAAATTCCCTTTTCCTTTCACTGCATAGATGATGCCATCTTGCTCTAAATCTGCATATGCATTCAGTACTGTATTTCTACTGACCGATAATAATTTACTAAGTTCACGGGTAGATGGAAGCTTCTGATGCTCCAGCAGGTGTCCTTTGACAATCATTTCTTTTAAATAATCCTTTAATTGAATATAAACCGGACGATCATCCACAAGCTTAAAATCATTAAACACTTCCTGACCCCCTTGCTTTATTTTTGCATATCTGTATTTCACTCAAAAGGTCCACAACATAATGAATTTTCTTTTGGAGTGGTTGCTGCTTTTCCTAATTTTAATCTAAAAAACCTTCTGCAATTGACATTTACAGAAGGAATTATAATTTATTTAACTCTTTCAATAAAAAACTCCCGTTTTGATTAATACTAAAAAGGAGTTATTTATTTTTCTGAGATAGCATTATTCATTAAACAGATTGAGTTTCCTTCGCATCAGGATAAAATAGCGAGAAAACTATTCCGACGATTAAACAAATAAAGAATGTTGCTGCTTTAGCAGAGACAATGTCTTCTAGTGGTGAGAGTGACCAAGCGATGGCACTAATAAAGCCGACAACAATCGTTGCTATAACTCCGACACCTGAAACACGTTTCCAAAAAAATATTAAGAGAATAATAACTGAAAACGTATTCCCAATACCTGCCCATGCAAATGATACAAGACTATAGATAACCGAGCCTGATTTTAATGAAATAATAATCCCGACTATCCCACTAATAACCGCTACAAGACGTGAAAGATGAACCAATCTCTTACTTGAGATGTTCCAGCGTAATGTTTTGTGAATAATATCTTCACTAATAGACGTTGTAATCACTAATAATTGTGATGAAGCTGTTGACATAATCGCCGCTAAAATACCTGCTACGATAATACCTGCTAACCATGGCGGTAAGATTTCAAAAACCATATGCGGTAAAATCATCTCTGGGTCTTCTATCGAGCCTTGTTTATACAAAGTTGACGCAAAAATTGCTGATAAAAAGGCACCCACATAAACGATTAGTGTCCAAATAATGGCCATATTACGACCTGTAATTCGCTCTTTTTCTGTCGTGATGGCCATAAAACGAGAGCTTAATTGTGGCTGTCCACCCAACCAGCCAAAGAACCATGAAACATTTGTAAATAACATTGCTCCGAGGGCAAGTCCGTTTAGTCCACCAACCCAACTATCTGCCCCATTGCCCATATTTGCAAGCTCCGTGGAAATACTCAAACCTTGATGCTGAATTTCCAAGTAAGCTGCAATTGGAACAATAATGAACGATACAAGCATTAAGAAACTTTGGATCGTATCCGTCCATACTACAGACATAAATCCTCCCATACATGAGTAGGCGATTATTATTGCAGCAATAATAATTGTTCCCCATGTGATGTTAAGACCAGAGAATGAATAAATCGTTTTCCCCATACCTGAGAATTGGGCTGCTAAATAACAAACAAAGAATAACACCAGAACAGCAGAAGCTAACCAACGAATAATATCTGCATGTTTCGGAAATTTAACAGCAATATAGTCTGTTAAACTATTAACCTTAAATTTTTGTTGTTCTGTCATAAAGCGTTTTGATAAAAATAGCCATGAAGCAATAACCCCTAAAAACATGCCTGATAAAATCCAAATACCAGAGAGACCGGCTACATAAATAAAGCCAATTGCTCCTAAAAACATATAGGCTGATTCCCCAGTGGCACGCTCAGAAAAAGCTAATGCCCAGCCAGGAAGCTTATTACCACCAAGAAAATAATCATTGTGCGATAAATCTTTCTTGCTGAAATAAATCCCAACCCCAAGCATCGCCAGTAAATAGATAAATATTTCAATGTATACAACAGTATGCATGACTTTTAATTCCTCCATCTGATTAAAGTAAACAATACCAATTGGTTTTATCAGATAGTATTTCGGAATTTTTTATTTGTCAATAGCTAGATTTGTAAAGATGAAGCAAAATATTTCGATATTTCCACAAATTTTAAAGCTCCTGGAGAAAGATGAATACTGTGTTTGTGAGCGATTCCGACACATCGAACATATGATTTATAAAATTTTTTTCGAATCAAGTTTTTAGGGGCGTGCAATAAAAGCGAATTCGGTACAATTGAAATTCCTAAATTTTCATTGACCATCGTCAGAATAACCTGATCAACAGATAGTTCATAAAAGATATTAGGATGAATTTTATGTTTAGCTAATATCCTTGAAACATCACGGTCGATAGTACGCTTTGGCATAATCCAACGTTCATCCTGTAATTGCTCTAGGTAGAGTTTGGACTCATTTGCCAATGGATGCTCCTTCGCCATAATGCATACGAGCTCATCATCAAAGACAGCATCAAATATGAGATTTTTAGAGCTTGGCTGTACTAAAAACCCAATATCTACTACACCATTATGTAGCCAATCCTCGATTTGGTCGTAATCCCCCTCCATCAAACGAATTTGTAGGTTTGGATGATGCTGTTCAAAGTACGCTAATACCTTTGGCAATAAAACGAGCGAAACACTTGGTAAAATCCCAACGGATAGTGTGCCTCCGATTAGATTTTTTAAATTAGCCACTGCTGTCTCAAGCTGTTGCTGTTGCTGTAAAATCTTTGAGATATGCTCATAAACAATTTTGCCCTCACTCGTTAAAATAATATTGTTTCGATTGCGGATAATAAGAGACAGCCCTAGTTCCGCTTCAAAATTACTGATTGTATGACTAATAGAAGACTGAGTAAGATTGAGCTTTAAGCCCGTCTCTGTAAAGTTCCCTGTATCAATAAGCGTATGAAAAGCGATGTATTGCGCTAATGTTGCCATATACTTTCAAACTCCTTTTATGATTTTTTTTCATATTCTGTTTGTGTAATATTCATTTGATTTATTTTAGCGGTCCCCTCTATAATAAAAATAAAATCCAAGTAAATCAATATGAATTTTAAAAAGGAGGAATATAACATGACAGAGGAAAAACTAATGATGAAAGCTTTTTCGATGGATGTCATAACAGCAAAAATGTTTACTGAATTGCATCTGTCTATTACAGAACAATATGGAGAGCATGGTCGTGAGTTAGTTCAAAAGGGATTGGAGGCCTTTGGTTTAAGAGATGCTGAAGCGATGGCGAAAAAGGCGACAGCAGAAGGTGAAAATCATACTTTTTTTGAATACTTACCCCAGGCTGTTGAAGGTGAAGAGAAATTTGCTGATTTAACAACATTTGCTCGCTTTTCAAAAATGTTTGCTCAAATTGCCAAGCCCATTGTTGATGAGTACGGTGAAGCAGGCGAGCAAGTCATCATGCGTGCAGTAGAACGTTTTGGCAATAAACGAGGTCAAGGTATTGCTCAACGTGCACGCACAAATGGGCTAGTAAATTCAGTGGATAATTACTTAACAAACTATGATATGGGTCGTAGTGATTTATTTGAGATTGAAACAGTCTATAAGGAAAATGAAGTTGAACAAACTTTTACCCATTGTCCATTTGGTCAGCAATGGGCAGATGATGATATGGGGAAATACGGCATTCTATATTGCAAAGTAATCGACCCCTCTATTGCCAAAGGGTACAATAAAAATTTAGAGGTGGTACATGATCAGTTTGTCTTGAGTGAGGGACAATGCCACTTCCAATTCCAAATGAAAGAGTGATTGTCATGATTAATGGAGGCAGACTCCTACAACATCTTCAAGACTTAAGTCAAATTGGCCGTAATGAGGCAACAGGTGGCATTAACCGTTTCTCATTTACATTAGAAGAAAAGCAGGCGATTGAATTAGTGACGACTTATATGGAACAAGCCGGCATGAACGTAACAATCGATGCGGTAGGAAATCTTATTGGTACTTATGGAGAAGGGAACGAAACCATTATGCTAGGCTCTCATATCGATACAGTACCAGAAGGTGGCAAGTATGATGGGGCGTTAGGTGTTCTTGCAGCAATTGAAGTAGTTCAAGCCATTCATGAACAACAATTAGTGCCTTCAAAAAAGATTCAAGTCGTCGCGTTTAAGGATGAAGAAGGAACACGCTTTGGCTTCGGTTTAATCGGTAGCTGTGCAATGGCAGGCCTTTTAACAGAACAGCAATTACAGCATACTGATGAAGCTGGTATTTCCATTGAAGAAGCGATGAAGGAGTTTCAGTTATCGCCCTATCCTTTGGAAAAAGCACAACGACAAGACATTAAAGCCTATTTAGAAATGCATATTGAGCAGGGCAAGGTATTAGAAAATAAAGGTTTACCAGTTGGCGTGGTGACTGGTATTGCGGCACCTTTGTGGTTAGAGGTAACAGTAACAGGTGTAAGTGAACATGCTGGTGCAACACCAATGCCAATTCGTCAGGATGCCCTCACTGCTGCAAGTGAAATGATTTTAGCAATTGAACGTATTTTAAATGATACTACAGACTCTGTTGCCACAGTTGGAAAGCTAAATGTCTCACCAAATGGCACGAACGTGATTCCAGGCAAAGTTACATTCTCCATTGATCTTCGAGATATCGATGAACAAAAAGTTAGTACATTGGAGGACACTATTTTTCAACAGCTACAAAGCATTGCTGCTCGCAGAAATGTGACGCTTTCTATAAAAGAACTTCAGCGTATTAAGCCAGCAAAAACTGGTGCTGCACTCCAGCAGCAACTTGCAGCGAGTATTGCAAAACAGGGAATCCAGCCTTATTCCTTAATAAGTGGTGCTGGACATGATGCTATGAATATTGCTGAAATAGCACCAATTGGTATGCTATTTGTTCGTTCAAAGGATGGCATTAGTCATAATCCGTTAGAGTACAGCTCTGATGAAGACATTGTTATTGCTACAAGAATCTTTTATGATACGGTGTTAGAGCTAGTGAAATAATAGAAGAATATATAATAAGGAAGCCATTCGTTGTATTTTTTCGAATGGCTTTTCGTAAAATATGGTATTAGAACTATGAAACCAGCATTCTTATTATAAAACTAAAAGTGTTAGTATATTTTCCCATTAACATCACAATTAAATTCAATGGTGAATGCTTTTTCAAAATGTAAACCATTATAATCAAAATTTCCTTCTATATAAATACTATAGGTTCTACCACCATCTATTAAAGATACCCTATAGGATGTTTGCTCCCACGTGCCCCTAGGATAGGCTAGTTTTGTAGAGATATTGTCAGCTTTTGTAAACAATTGCCGATCATAAATCTCATTATATTGTGTCTCAAAATATCCTGTAACTTCTATTGTTTTCAAAATATCTGGAAAGTAAATATACGTTGTTTTAGTTGTACTACCATCAGCATTTGTAATTACAGGTTCTGGTGTTATTAACATATTATCAATTTTCTCACGTTCTGTAGCTAGATGTTGTTCTACCCCTTCCTGAATCATTTCTTCAAATTCTTCTGGCGTAACCCAATATTTATCATCAAATTCCTCTATTGGCACAACACTAGTAGATAAACCTGGTTTCTTTTGCATAGCTCTTTCTACGATTTCCACATATTCCTTGTAATATTGTTTTTTTTCTTCATCCGTAAGAGAAAGTGGTTCTTTAGGAGGTTCTTCTACAGACGGTGCTGGTGATTCAATATTTTGCTGTTGCTCTTCATCCATAATAGCCATTGAGTTATCATTTGATGGAGGGCTAGCTTTCTCTACCGATTGAATCGTAGGCAGTAGGCTAATTCCTATTAAGATAACAGCTACTATTGAAACAATTAAGGGCTTAACATGATATTTAGGCTGATGGGACTTCTGTATTTTTGTACGAATATTTGTTTTTTCCTTCTCTGATAATTTTATAGAAGCAGGAAGAGATCGCTCCAGTTCATGTTTAATATTCATATTCAATTTCCCCCTCCTCTATCGTTATTTTTGCTAATCTTCTCCCCCGTACCAGCCGTGTTTTTATTGTGTTAGGAGAGCATTTTAAAACATCAGCCATTTCAGTGATTGAAAGTTCAACATAATAATGCAGCCATAATACTTCTCGGTATTTAATTGGTAAAGAGCCCACTAGTTCGCCTATTGATTGATTTTGCTCTTTCTGCAAATAGTCCACTTCAAGGGATTCACGCTTTAACCATGTTCTTACTTTTTCTGTCACTTCTAATTTTCTATAGTGCCAGCTTTTTAAATAATTTTGACACTCATTTACAGCTATTCGGTATAAATACGTTTTAATGGAGGAACGCCCTTCAAAGCTATCTATGCTTTTATAAAATTTAATAAAGACATCCTGTACAATATCTTCTGTTTTTTGTAATTCTTTTACATATGTATAAACCAACCGCTTTAAATAATCACCATGCTGCTCCATCGCTTCATACAGCAATCGCTCTTTGTCATCATTAGTCAAAGCGCAACCTCCCCTCTTATAAAGTTAGACAAATCTGGAAATGAACTGGTTTCATTTTATCAAAAGGAAACTTTTTATATGGTATAGTATGTTTATGGTTAATTTTTCTAAAATTGAAAGGGGCTGCGAAATGGAAGAGATTTTAACGATTACGAATCTAACGAAAAGTTATGGGAACAAGGAAATATTAAAGGGGATTGACCTCCATGCATCTAGAGGAGAAATCATAGGCTATATTGGTCCAAATGGTGCTGGTAAAAGCACAACTGTGAAAATTATTTTAGGGCTAGAAGGTGACTATGGTGGAGATATCCAGCTCTTTGGGGAGAGCATTAGAGAAAATCAATTAGACTATAAACGAAGAATTGGTTATGTGCCGGAAATCGCAGATGTTTATGATAATTTAACAGGCTACGAATATTTAACCTTTATCGGCCAATTATACGGACTTGATTTAGAAGTAGCTGCTGACAAATCAAAGTCCCTAATGGAATTATTCGGTGTTGGAGAAGCCTACCATGCTAGAATTTCCTCTTATTCTAAGGGAATGCGACAAAAGCTATTAATTATCGCAAGTCTATTACATAATCCAGACATACTATTTTTAGATGAACCCATCAATGGCTTAGATGCAAATAGTGTCATGATTTTTAAGGAGATTTTAACGCAACTAGCTGCCCAAGGAAAAACCATATTCTATTCATCCCATATTATGGATGTTGTAGAGAAAATCAGTAGCCGAATTATCCTGTTGTACGATGGAAAAATTGCTGCTGATGGTACGTTTGCAGAGCTGCAAGCAGAGAATACAGAGGGAACTCTGGAAAGAATTTTCAATCAATTGACAGGCTTCCACGAACATCAGGAAATTGGTGAGAAATTTGTTTCCATTGTACAAGAGGTACGATGATGACAGATCTTAAAACCCTAAAGTTGCTTGATAAATTCCGCATTATTTTCATCAAATTGGGCATTGATTATGACATGATGAGGAAAATCCTCCATGTAAAATTAACAATGGATGAGCGTAAAGTACCGACAATATTTAACCAAAACAAGAAGAAGGATGATCAAAAATACGGCTATATTAAGTCTTTATGGATTTATGTTTTGTTTGGGCTTATACTCATTCCACTGATGAGCTTTGGTCAAAATTTTCTTTTCCAGATGAGTATTTCATATGCC
>Ga0256901_1001713_pt1 | contig 10658 bp, 6 predicted proteins | sample MC6MC0689MT_FD_190200 | JGI IMG/M metagenome (GOLD analysis project Ga0256901, IMG submission 190200) | Metatranscriptome of enriched soil aggregate microbial communities from Iowa State University, Ames, United States - MC6-MC0689-MT... | ecosystem: Environmental > Terrestrial > Soil >... | reverse complement strand
TGCATGGGTAATATCTTTAAACTCGCCTTCGTGTGCGTGTTCATCCTCATGAGCATGCTCGTCCTCGTGAGCGACTTCATCCCCGTGCTCATGGTCGTGTTCGTCATCTTCGTGACCATGCTCGTGCCCATGATCGTGCGTTCCTTCGATTAAATCGATTCCTTCGATCGCCTTCACGTCGATTCGCTTGTCGTTCTTGACGCTCTCGAGCGTCTTCTCCGCCCAGCCCTCCACGATACCGTTGTAGACGAAGACGTCCGCCTCTTGAATCGACGCCGCATCCTTAGGAGTCGGCTCCCAATCGTGCGGCTCGGTTCCGGACGGGATCAAGCTAACGACATCCGCATACTCCCCGGCCACTTGTTTGGCAAACTCGGCCATCGGATAGAAAGAAGCGACAATTTGCAATTTATTTGGGTCCGACGAACCGCTGCTTGCCGTCGCTTCACCGGCCGTCGTTGCGCCCGCTTGGCTCCCGCTCGCCGGGCTATTTTCCTTCGATTGTCCACATCCCGCGACCAACAGTGCAGCGATCGCGATTCCAGCCATACCTTTATACCAACTTTTCATTCCGTGAAATCCTCCTTGATCTTCCTCGTAAAACAGATATTTTAATCGCAGCCTTCTTTAGCGCAATTCCGGCGCCCAGAATAACAAGCAGCGTCAACGCTATCGTTCCTCCGGGGGGCGTGCTCAGCTCGTAGGAAGCGGATAGCCCCGTGAACACTCCGCCTACGCCGACCAGCATCGCCAGCCCAACTGCCGCGTTAAAGCTCGGCGCAACTCGAATCGCCAGAGCGGCGGGAAGCACAATCAGCGACGATACAAGCAGCACGCCAACGATCGGCATCGCCGCGGCGACGATCATTCCGGTCATCGTACTGAACAGGAGCGATACGAGACGGACCGGAATGCCTCTCACCTGCGCCGTCTCTTCATCGAAGGCCATCAAGTAGAGCGCCTTCCGGCAAAGGTAGAAAAATGCGCCGCCCACGACCGCAACCGCCCCAATTAAGCCGATCTCCGTCTGTCGGACGGCTACGACCGATCCGAACAAGTACGAGCTGAAGCTTCTCCCCACACCGGGATTCAGCGACATTAGCACAACCGCCGTAGACAGTCCGCCGATCATAATAATCGCGACGGACACATCGGAGTACGATCGGTACGACCGACGAACATTTTCCGCCACAATCGCTCCGATCACCGCAACTACAAAGCCGGCCAGCGCCGGACTGCCCCGCGCCAACGCTCCCGCAGTCACCCCCGCCAACGACACATGCGACAGCATATCCGCCATTAGCGCCTGCCCTCTCAGCATCAGATAAACTCCCAGCACCGACGCAATCATCGCGATCGCCCCTCCGGCCAGAAACGCCCTCTGCATGAAGTCGTAGTGAAGCATCGTTTTCTACACCTCTTGTTGTTTAATCGTAATTATTACGATTTTAGATGAAAGGGAAACCGGACTTGCGGTCCGGCTTTGTCCCCTTTGTTAATCTTAATAATTACTATTAGAGGTTAACAGGGAGAGATTTTTTTGTCAACCCTCCTTATTTAGTCAGGCTTGCTTTTTGGGTTGTTGAGTTATATCCCACTTTTGCACCAAAAAAATCTCCAGCCTTACGCACCTCAACGAATGACCTTCCGTCTTTGACAAAGCCTTGAACCGTCTCACTCGTATTCGTCTTTGTATCAATCAAATCAATCTCAATTGGCGAGTATCTCGACTCCATTTTTGCACCGTCATCCTTATTAGGCTCTTCCGATTGCTTGTTCAAATAAACAAGAATAGCATGATGTACAACGCGCTCACTTGCCCCAGTGTTGAGTTTCTGGTTAAGTCCACCTGTTTGATCTGCTAAGATCGTGGAACCTCCGCCATCAAAGTTCAAAGCGTTCAGACAACCTTTTGATTGAGCAAATAAAGCCATCTCCTCTAGAGTTAAGCCTTGATCGCTAGTCGTCCTCCCATCACCAATAAACAACCACAGATCGCCTTTTTGGTCGATTCCGATAAAAGTTCTTTGACATCGAGATTTACCAATATCATCTTGAACTTCTTGAGCTACACGATATTTTTCATAAACTAAAACACCGTTCTCAACTAACAACGGTGCTCCTTGAACAAGAAGTTCTTGTTTGTCGTTCTTATTTAGTTTACCGATAGTTGGCTTACCGTTTACAACTGCGAATTCATGCCATTTAAGTGTTTTTCCTGTTGCACTTGAAATAGCATTATCATGATCCTTACTGTCTCCAAGAGGAAGATTATTATAAAAATAAGGCCCATTAAATCCATAATCTGCTCCATGCTTCTTGACAAGCTCACTAACTTTTTTACCTTTCTCATGAACAAAGCGATACTCCACTTTTCCTGTTTCAAACTTTATAATTCTTACGTCAGTCGCTTTAGTTTTATAATCTCCATCGCAACGAATTAGTTTCCCGTTTGAAGCATATATACGCTCTTTGTATATCTTATTGTAGTCATAAGTCATAGCTGAATCTTCTCTTTCCAAATTATTATCTTTATATTTAATGATCTCTGGAATAAAAAACTTCTGTGCATCAAGTACAGTATTTCCTCCAAAGAAAGCAGTCCCTGGACATGTTTTTGCAGCAGCACCTTGAAGCCTATCACCTGTTCTTAGGTTATAAATCTTACTCCCACTTGCACTCCACCAGTGGTGATATACAACATGCTCTGTATCTATTGGCAGCTTAAATCGCTCACAGAGAATCGCGTTTAAAAACAAGATAATATCTCGTTGAGCTTCAGTCATTTTATCTCCACCGATATCAAAATAACCTAGATGCTCCATGCAGATTCCATTGCTGTTTGTACCTGTTATCCCTGCTGGAGCGATATTCAGAGTACGATCAAGAGAAACACCTATGGTTCCATCTGGAAAGGTCGTGAATTGCTGCGCAGTCACTGAGAAATTTCTGTCATTGATATGAAAGTTTCGCATGCCCTCAAGTTTCTCAAAATGATTTGATCCATTGAAATGAGCATAGCTGGGAGATGCAGTATGGTGATTTTGTATTAACGATATCTTCCGTGACACATTCTGTTTAAACAACCACTCACGAAATTCAATCTTAGAACTAAATAGTAAAAAGTTCCCTTTTGACTTCATCTTTTGTCTCCTTTCTAATAGAATAAAAAAGGACGGCATCCAACATTCTCGCGAGGATTGTTATACCGTCTCTTTATTTTCTTCTTTGATATTAGATTCTTCACTTTTTACTTGCAGAACCGTAATGACTTTCCGTAGAATTCCAGGAACCTTGATCCCAATACGTCCGTAGTTCTCCAAACTTGATACTAGTTCGTTAGCAAGCCAAAAATAGATAACGCCACTCATCACATAGTTTGTTCCAAGAGCAATATCGATCCGATGTGCCATAAACACCATCAATAGAATTAACCCTTTCTTAAACAAACCCCAAAAGCCGATTGTGCTCTTCAATCCTTTTCTTTCTTTAAGACTCGCAGCGCAGCCCGTAATGTAGTCAACTGCAAAAAAGACAAACAAAAGTTCCAAATTACCACTCCATCCACCAAAGGCATAGGTAATAATAGCTCCGAAAAGGCCTGACAGCGTATAGAGCCATGTCCAATCCCTATTTGCCAAAAACTTAAATGAAAAATCGTACATCCTATGCACCAACCTTTTTTAAAATAGAAAGAGAGCGAGTGGGTATTCTCGCTCTCCACTTGCTTTTATTCCCCTCAATTTCAATATTCTTGACCTCATCCTACTCTATGTGAAGTCATTACACGGTTTCCAGTGCCACCTGCTGATACAGCAACAAATAGCCCATTCCCATAACAAACAGAGTTCCAGCTATTATCAGCCGCAGAGGCTCTTATCGTCCAATTGATTCCATCTGGAGAGGTCATGACACGGTTTCCAGTGCCGTTATTTGCAACAGCTACGAACAAACCATTTCCATAGAAGACAGATTGCCAAGTGCCACTACTCACGCTTGTACGTATTGTCCAGTTAATGCCATCAGGAGAGGTCATTACACGGTTGTTAAATGAAACAGTAACAAATAGCCCATTTCCATAGCAGACAGAGTTCCAGCTATTATCTGCCGCGCTTGTACGCCTTGTCCAGTTAATACCATCAGGAGAGGTCATTACACGATTTCCAGTGCCGTTATCTGAAACAGCAACAAATAGCCCATTTCCATAGCAGACAGATCGCCAGCTATTACTAACTGCGCTTGTACGCCTCGTCCAATTAATACCGTCTGGAGAGGTCATCACACCACTACTTACACCACTAAGTGAAACAGCAACAAATATTCCATTTCCATAACAGACTGATGTCCAGTCGATATCTGCTGCACTTGTGCGCGAAGTCCAGTTGATACCGTCTGGAGAGGTCATGACACGGTTTCCAGTCCCTGAGAGGGAAACCGCTACAAACAGACCATTGCCATAGCAGACAGAAAACCATAGGTTATCTGCTGGACTTGTTCTAGTTGTCCATGTAATTCCATCAGGAGAAGTCATGACTCTATTTCCTGTACCAGCCGATGAAACAGCTACATATAGACCATTCCCATAACAAACAGAGTTCCAGCTATTATCAGCAGCACTGTTCCTAGTTATCCAATCAACACCCGCAATAGCATAATTCTTTTTCCACACACCATCAACATTCACATAACTTTCTTCTGCCTTTTTCCACACACCATCAATGTTAGCATACATATCCTCTGTGTTCTTCCATACTCCATTAACATTCACACTATTCATTCAAAATCACCCCTTACGAATACCTAATCCAAATATCACCATTACCGCCACCGCTAGGGACTGCTGTTGATAGTGTTATATTGCGGATTTGCTTGGTTGAGTAAGATGTATTGTTTTGAGCAGTAGCAATACCAGTAAAAGTTCCACCAGCTATTGGCATCTGTTTAACATTGTCAACATTTCCAAGGGCAACATCAGACTTCGTTACAGTTACGTAACCTGTTTTCCCCGCCACAGATTTAATAGGAGTATTAAATTCTATAGCTTGTGCTGTACGTAATGGGGTCATATAACTTTCATTTACTGTACCCGTTTCTGCTTCTTCTTGAGTAGCGACTTTTGGTTTATCTATCTCGATAAATCCAGATGTCATAATTCCACTATAGGATACGGAAACAAACATTCCATTTCCGTAACATACAGAATTCCAAGAATTATCAGCAGATGCTGGTTCTCTCAACTTCCAATTAATTCCGTCTAGAGAAATCATTACTTTGTTACCAACACCACTACTAACAGCCACAAACAAACCGTTACCATAACAAACAGACTTCCAGTTAAAGGTTGTTACACTGTTACTGTCAATCCAGTTGATACCGTCTGGCGATGTCATTATGGAACCATTAGTTGCAACAGCTACGAACAAGCCATTTCCATAACAAACGGATTGCCAAGTAGACTCACTAGAACCCGCACCCGTTCGTAACACCCAATCAATTCCATCTGGTGAAGTCATTACTCGGTTTCCTTGTGTACCAGTGGAAGCTACAGCAACAAATAGACCATTCCCATAGCAAACAGATTGCCAAGAATTATTCGCTGGGGCTGTTCCTGGTGTCCAGTAGATTCCATCAGTGGAGATCATAATTCTATTCGCACTACTTTTAGCCACAGCTACAAACAAGTCGTTTCCGTAACAAATGGAAGTCCAATAGTTGCTAACTTCTGAATATGTGGCATTCCAATTAATGCCGTCAGTGGAGGTCATTACGCGAGTAAATACGTCTCCTGTAATGGCTGATGCAACAAATATTCCATTTCCATAACAGACTGCTGTCCAATATCTACTAGGTACTTCTCTTGCTGTCCAATTGATTCCATCTGAAGAGGTCATTATTCTGTTACCAAATCCGCCTGTCGTTTCTTCCAGATTTCCATCAAATCCTACGGCAACAAATAGACCATTCCCATAGCAAACAGATTGCCAGAGACTGCTCCCTCTATTTGTAGCATTTTCCCTAGAAACCCAGTCAATACCGGGCATTGTTTGTTTACTTTTTATTGCATTGTTTAACTCGCTAATATTATCCTGTAACCCATCCATAGTTACATTATTGCCATTGGTAATATCACCAGAAATCTTTATGTTTCCACTTGCATCTAAACTTAAGGCATTAGATGTATTGTTTTCCCCACTACCATTACCCACTTCAAAAAGGCTATCTGGCTTGTTATCGTTATATGTGCCTATGACAGTTTGGTTGGGGGCATTAGCTTGTGTACCTATGCCACCTGCATGAGAGTGATGACCTCCAGCTTCGGTTTTATACCCTTCTGCATGTGAATATTCACCAATAGCTTGTGTCTCTCTACCCTCCGCATGAGAGAAGTTACCTATAGCCTTTGTTGAGTACCCCTCTGCGTGAGATAAGTTACCTATAGCTTGGGAATAATAACCCTCTGCATGAGAAAAGTCACCAGATGCTATTGTTTCTAATCCCTGAACTGCGGAGCCTAAGCCCTCCCCCTTTTTTACAGCAAGGTCATCGTAGAAGTCATTTACTCTCTCACTCACTTCAGTAATACCACTTTGTACGTTTGTAGCGATCATACCCGCAGGAGGCGTAAACTTTACATCTGAAGCTATAGGCGTAGGAACAAGCATAGCAATTGCCTGTGCAACTCTTTGTGGTGTCATGTACTTATTTGTCGCTGTTCCTGCTTCTGCTTCCGCTTTAGTAGCAATGCGACCGTCATGAGCCATCAACATCCACACTGGCGTAAACTCTTGATCAGCTACTGTTGCGATACTTCCTGTGTCAAAGTATTGTATTGCATTGGTAAGGTAATCAAAACGTATACCCCGAGCACCTATTGAGGCATGTGTGTTTGCAAATTTATAGCTGTTGGAGTGGGAAGTATAGCAGTTTTGCGCCAATAGGCCATAACCTGAGCTATTAGCACTCAGATCAACCCAAGTCCCTGCACTGATTTCTCTTCCATTGGTCTCAACCCTTAAGGGTTTGGTAATTGTACCACCAACATCTTTTTGAAGAACAGTATCTGGCAGTTGGGATATCAATAATTTAATGTCAGAATCCAAGCCGGCATACCCGTTAGGAGCCCCTTTATTCCCTGCATTCTCTTTAGCATTCCATACTGCTTTCTCCGCATCGCTTACAAACCTATTATCAGTATCTTGAACGACAATAGATGCAGGATGGTTTTCAGGATGAACATAATTATTCGCTTCTGCTTCAATTCCATCCAATTTGGTTTGATTTTCGGCAGAAATAAAACCAGCAGCCGATTGTGATGCAAGAGCATGTGCACCGCCACCTGAACCAATATGACTTGAAGGCACAGCGTCAGTAATACCATAACCTGATAAAGTTGTAGGTTTACCGCTAAGATTCTCCCATGAGACATCTTCGATGACAGGCAATTGTTCAGGGAAGACTTTCCCGTCACTTCCTAAACCAGCATAGCCTCCAGGATGATTTCTATTAGCAACATTCTCAGGCGTAAAGCCCAATGCGTCCTGTTTACCGTTCCACTCGGCTTTTAACACAGGAGAAATCGAAAGATCGGCATTCGTGGTTGGATTGATAACGACAAGATCGTTGTTTGTAGATAGAATTTCCGATAAACTACCTGCGCCATCTACGCCACGACGAGCAAACAAGTCCCAGTACATCGTATTTGTCGGTGCATGGCCTGTGGATTCCAAGATGTTGATATAGGATGAGCCGTTAAACTCCACGATGTCTCTCGGTATATAGGTTGTAGATGCTTGATAAGCTCCACGCCATTTTACATCGTCACCCTTGTCTCCCTTATCACCTTTGTCACCTTTGTCACCCTTGTCGCCTTTTTCCCCTTGGATGCCTTGCTCTCCTCGGTCGCCTTGATCTCCCTTATCGCCTTTCTCACCTTGAATTCCTTGGATTCCCTGTTCCCCTTGAAGTCCGGTATCCCCTTTGTCACCTTTATCGCCCTTATCTCCCTTTTCACCGGTTAGACCTTGGATTCCCTGCACTCCTTGGAGGCCAGTATCTCCTCTATCGCCCTTATCTCCCTGATCGCCTTTTTCTCCGGTTAGACCTTGGATTCCTTGCTCTCCTCGGTCGCCTTTGTCTCCCTTTTCACCTTGGTCTCCCTTGGGTCCTTGTTCCCCTTTATCTCCTTTCTCGCCTTGAATACCTTGTTCCCCCGTGTCTCCTTTATCGCCCCTTTCCCCCTGAATACCTTGGACGCCTTGCTGCGCAACCACGCCCCAGTAGACGGGCTCCAGATCAGGCTTCTTGTTTACGGAATTTTGCAGGGCAATATAGGATGAGCCATTAAAATGAACTTGATTGTTAGCTTCATAGGATGCAGCAGGATTATATTCTCCCTTGAACGACCATGAATTTTTATGAGCTTCGCGGGCCAATTCATTTGCCTGTCTGATAATCTCGGCTTGCTGGATGAAGCTATTTGTTTCGTTGGCATCTTGAATAGCTTCATTAGCAGCTTGGATGGCAGTGTGTGCATCGTTCAGAGCTTGATCGATTTCCTCCAAATGACCAATCGCCGCTTCACCCTTCTCAATAACGTCCTCTAGAGTTTCAACGACGTCGTCGCCATTTCTTTTTGTCCAGATCCGTTTGCTGCTCACAAAATGATTCCCGCGACCAACATACCCAATCGTTACCGTTTTCCCCTCTTGTTCAGGCGCAAAAGTAACGATACCCTCGTTATAATCCACAATAAAGCCTGTTGACGGCAAGCCGGTCTCCGGCATTTCCTTACATTCGAAATATCCGGTAATCGTTACACCGTTAAGACGAACTGGAATTTCAGCAAGGACAATGTGGTTATTGTTTACTTTTGCGGCCTCGGTAATTGGAATGTAGGGATCCTCAGACGTACCGGCCCTGTACTTGGTAATCGTGCTCAAATCATAATCAAATGATGGCATTGTAAACCCTCCTTAGGATAATAAAAAAAGAACTCTCCGGAGTCCTCATCAAAGTTTTATTGAATTGCGTTCAAACAAGCGACCAGATCGTTGAAATCCTTGGCTGTGATTGTATCCCCAGCTTCTTTCGGACCAGGTAAACCAGTCGTATTCATGGCAGCAATTGCATTTCGAACTTGATTAAATTGCGCGGCTCTTGGCTGCTGCCCAGATACGGCTGAATTATAGCTGAATGGGCCTAATCCTTTGTAAGTGCGCACTGCAAGAACTCTTTGAATCAGATCGTTCCATTCTTTTTCAGTAGCGTAAAACCCAAGATTTTGATTTTTCTGCTTACCGAGTATCGGGTTATACGGAGGACTTAAACCGCAACCTGCGTATGTCCATTCATAGGGTTCTAGTCGGGCAACCACAGCGAATGATTTCATGAGACCAGTACCTGGTGTAATTCCATTGTAAGGAGTTACTGTTACCTGATATGCTCCTGCTGGAGAAGTAACTTTTATCGATTTATTGGTTCCTGTTACGGCACCGTTCGTGATGCCATCAAAGGTAGAGGCTGTCGTTGACCACCGGTATTCCGTTACTGGACTAGAAGGATCCCATGTAATCGTGACAACTGTATTTGGCGAATATCCACTTGGACTAACAATCAAATTTCTCAGTGAGCTTGGTTCAGGTGGATTAACTACAGAAAATGACTTAGTTAAACCTGTACCATTACCACTACTGTTGTACGGAGTTACTGTAAATTGATATCCGCCAGCTGGGGAAGTAACGTTTATTGATTTATTGGTTCCCGTTACTGCTCCATTCGTTGTTCCATCTGAAGTAGAAGCCGTTGTTGACCACCGATACCCAGTAGCTCCTGATGAAGCATTCCATGTGGCAGCTACCGAAGTACTTGGGGCATAATCTTTTGGTGTAACAACAAGATTGCTTAATGCAGCTGGAACTGGCGGCGCTTTTGTTGTTGCACTTTTAGTATCGCTCCCCTGGGAAACACCATTTCTATAAAAATGAACTGCAAGACTATAGGCTGTTGATGGGGCAAGGTTAGAAAAAGTCCATGATGCCGATGCATTTGTTGTAGATGCGATACTTGTAATACCTGCCCCTTGACCACCACCATTTTGAAAAAACCTATATCCATTTACAGTCGTTGTGCTATTATGAGTTGCCGATACAGTTATTGAATTAGAGGCTATTGTTTCAATCTTTAAAATTGCCATAGGTTTGTTTCATTCCCCTTTCTCCATTGTATTGGACATAAGATTTTCCATGCCAAAAATGGAAGGTTAGAGTTGAAAGATAAAATTTACTCCGATGTTGCTGATGCTCAAATCCGTACCGACCAGAATTTGTCCGACCAATCTCTCGGCAAAGACGACGTTCGCATTAATCGCCGTCGACTAGGTATTGCCTTTATTGTGGCTGATCGCCAGCAGCCCCTTCTGCAAAATCAGAATGTCATTTGGCGTGTTCGGATCGCTGACGATAACGCCTTTACAGTCGATCGTTACCGTATTGTCCACAGAAGTTTGAATGCTTCTAGCCGTTGCATCCCATACGCCGTTTAGAATTCGCTAAGCTTCGGATTGTTAAGGGACCATGAATCTCACCCCTAACATTGCTAGAATAGAGTTCTTTAGGCTGGTTTCCATATTTTACGTTCTCATCTATAATAAAAATCATCAG
>Ga0256901_1001710_pt1 | contig 10672 bp, 12 predicted proteins | sample MC6MC0689MT_FD_190200 | JGI IMG/M metagenome (GOLD analysis project Ga0256901, IMG submission 190200) | Metatranscriptome of enriched soil aggregate microbial communities from Iowa State University, Ames, United States - MC6-MC0689-MT... | ecosystem: Environmental > Terrestrial > Soil >... | reverse complement strand
GATATCGGAAGGGATGAAACGATATCGACAAGAGGTCCCAGTCAGTCGAGCCAACGCAACAGGGAGGTAAAGGAGCATGAGTCCACCTGACTACGTTGCCTAGCTTTCATAATGAAAGCACAATTGCTTGCGGTCATAGCTGCCTCATCTGCAAGGAATGATGCATTTTTGATTGAAACAGGTAATTGCAGAAAATTTAAAACATGCGCGGAAACATGGTCTCGTACCTCAGATTTCCGATTAGATTTATCGGCGAAGTACTGTCGATATAAGAGCATTGCTCAACCCCAAGCCCTGCGCGCCTAATAAACAGTGAGCGGCAGGGCTTATCTCTGTTCTCTCAAGAATTATCTGCTGAAAGTTGTCAGTAGTTATTGCATTTTGAACAAAACAAGAACATAACTTCTGTGGAACACTATTAAAATAGCCCCTCCAATGAGAGCGCATGGAGGGTGGCTGTTGTAGAGTGTTTGCTGAGTTTGTGGTGATGGCGCATGGTTGCGCCTCATCTTTATTTTGGAAAGCACCCCTTGTCTGGATAAATCTGGATGAAGTCTGGATGAAGACGTGCGGGAAGGCGTGCTTGCGAGACCCGGAGTAAGTTTTCGATGGCTGGTAGCGTCAACAAAGTCATTCTGGTCGGCAATCTTGGTGCCGATCCTGAAATTCGTCGCCTCAATTCAGGTGATCAGATCGCCAATCTGCGCATTGCGACTTCGGAAAGCTGGCGCGACCGTCAGACCGGCGAACGCAAGGATCGTACCGAATGGCACAGCGTTGTCATTTTCAACGAAAATCTTGCCAAGGTTGCCGAGCAGTATCTGAAAAAGGGTGCCAAGGTTTATATCGAAGGTGCGCTCCAGACCCGCAAGTGGCAGGACCAGAACGGCAACGATCGCTACAGCACCGAAATCGTTTTGCAGAAATTCCGCGGCGAGCTTCAGATGCTGGATGCCCGTGGTGAAGGCGGCGGCGAAGGTCGCTCATTCGGTGGTGGCGGCGGTGGCAATCGCAACCAGATGTCGGATTATTCCGGCGACGGTGGTGATTTCGGTTCCTCCGGCCCATCCAATCAGGGTGGCGGAGGCGGTGGTTTCTCCCGCGATCTTGACGACGAAATTCCATTTTGATGAAAAAGCGGGCGCAATCAAGCGTCCGCTTTTTTAGTTTGATTGCTTAATTAGAAATATTCAATAACCAATTGTTTTTGTAAATTATTCCAGAGTATCGCTTTCAATTGCAAATTCCATTCTGTCCGCAGAAAACCGCGTGAGAGAATATTGAATAGGCTTTCCCTCGGTATCTATATTGATTGCGCGTGCGGTCAGCACGATTGCCCCGGGAGATAATTTGAGGTGTTTGAGATCGTCAGGATCGGCATGGCGGGCTGATACCACAGTCGATTTTCTGAAATAATCGCTGACGCCTGCCGCTTTGAATGCGGCAGTGATTGAACCGCTGGCCGTATAATCTTCGGTGAAAGTCGGAAAAGCCTTTGAATCTACCCAGTGGGTGGCGATCGAAATCGGGTGTCCGTCGGCGCTATGCATAGTCTCTAACCGTAACGCTTCGGAGCCAATATCCATTCCAAGCGCCTGAGCGGTATCGGCCGCCGCAGTTTCCAGAGAAGAGCTGAGCAGTATGCCTTTGGTTTCGCTCACTTGTGGAGCAAGTGCTTGTGAAATACGCGTGCGGCGCCCGATCTGGTAGGTGAGGCGTTTTGCATTGGCGATAAAGGTGCCGCGCCCCTGTTCCGCGCGCAGGACGCCTTCCTGCGTAAGAGCCGCAATTGCGCTGCGCACCGTATGGCGATTGACGCCAAATCGTTCTGCCAGGTCCATTTCGGCTGGCATACGCGCGCCCGTAGCAAGTCTCCCGGCCATGATGTCGCCGCGTATCTCGTCGGCAATCTGCCGCCAGATGGCTACGCCGCTGTTTCTCTCAATCCGTGCGCTCTTTTTCATCTGCGCCTTTGTCATCAATTGTCATTGTCCTGTCATTGGCAGGGTGTATTCATTCTGGTATTGTATAGTTGTCTATATGAATAGACAATTAAGGCGATCAAGTCAACCTGATTAGATAGGGCGGATAAGCTCATGAACACGACGGGGCATACTACGCGGCACAGCACAGTTGAAAGTGGAGGTAACTCCACCGCTGGAAGCAATTTGGCGCCGGATGCAACGCAGGCAGCACGTCAGGTCAGTATGGCGCTTCTCGCTCGCGCGAGCGGCGAAGAATTGAAAACGTTCTGGCAGGACTGGGCAGACAAGCCTGAATTTGAAGTTTTGCGTGGTCCGGAAACCGGACTGGTTATGATGCGCGGTCGTATTGGCGGTGGCGGTGCCCCGTTCAATGTTGGCGAGGCAACCGTCACCCGCGCAACTGTTCGTCTGGCGAATGGCTCGGTTGGGCATTCTTATGCGCTTGGACGTGATCAGGAAAAGGCGACGCTGGCTGCATTGTTTGATGCGCTCTGGCTCGATGAGGCCACCCGCGATGCGATCGAAAGCAGTGTGCTCAACGCATTGCGTGGTCGTGTCGATACTGCGGATGCAAAACGGCGCGGCGAAGCTGCCGCCACGAAGGTCGATTTCTTCACTATGGTTCGGGGAGACAACTGATGCTCCATTCTTCTTCTGCATTTGAAGGCGGACTGGCTGATCCAGTCAATGAAGCGCAGTCGGCGTTTCATGCAGTCATGCACGCAATGGCCAATCCTGGTCGTATCCATTCGCTGCCTAGTGTGGCTGCGCCATCAAAGCCGCTCACGCCTGAGCTTGGCCTGATTGCAGCAACGCTTCTTGATCACGACGCAAGCGTCTGGGTCGATGCTGAAATTGCAGCCAATCAGGACGCAACGGCATGGCTGACATTCCATACCGGTGCACCAATCGTCGGCGATCAGTCGAAAGCGCAGTTCGCACTTGTAACGGATGCGCAATCGTTGCCGGCACTTTCTTCCTTCGCGCAGGGAGCCCCTGAATTTCCGGATCGTTCGACGACTGTTGTTCTAACGGTTTCGTCTCTGACGAGCGGGCAGGGTTTCAGCCTCAAAGGCCCGGGCATCAAGGATGAAACTGTGCTGACCGCGGATGGTTTGCCGCAGGATTTTGCTGCGCAATGGCGTGAAAATGGCGCGTTGTTTCCGCTGGGTATCGATCTGGTGCTCGTCGCTGACGGCAAAGTCGCAGCTCTTCCGCGTACCACCCGTATTACTAATTTGGAGCATGATCCAGAAAAGTGGGAACCGGTTTTCGGAAAAGATCATGCTGTTGAAAAGATTGAGGGCTAAATCATGTATGTTGCTGTAAAGGGCGGTGAAACCGCCATCCGCAATGCCCACCGTCTGCTTGATGATCGCCGTCGTGGCGACCGCTCGGTTCCAGCGTTGCGTCTTGACCAGATTGCCGAACAGCTGGGTCTCGCCGTTGATCGCGTCATGGCCGAAGGTTCGCTTTATGACCGAGAACTCGCAGCGCTTGCCGTGCGCCAGTCGCGTGGCGATCTGATCGAGGCAATCTTTCTGGTTCGTGCCTACCGCACAACCCTGCCGCGTTTTGGCTATTCGCTGCCACTTGAGACCGCGAATATGCTGATCGAACGTCGCATTTCGGCCACCTATAAAGACCTGCCCGGCGGGCAGCTGTTGGGGCCGACATTTGACTACACGCATCGTCTGCTTGATCCGGAACTGGCGGGTGATGTCAGTGTTCCCGCGCCAGAAGTGCGTGCGACTGAGCCTGAAGAAACGCCACGCGTGACCGATATTCTCGGTGTCAACGGCATGATCGAAGAAGACGGTGCGATGCCGGAGGGGCATGAGCCGGGCGATCTTACCCGCGAACCGTGGACGTTCCCGATGCCGCGCGATCTGCGCTTGCAGGCTTTGGCGCGGGGTGATGAAGGATTCCTGCTGGCGCTGGGTTATTCCACGCAACGCGGTTATGGCAACACGCATCCATTTGTCGGTGAAATCCGCATTGGCGAGGTGGAGGTTGAGTTTGATGTGCCTGAGCTCGGCTTTGCCGTTTCGCTTGGCCGTGTTCAGCTGACCGAATGCCAGATGGTGAGCCAGTTCAAAGGGTCTTCCAAGCAGGCACCACAGTTTACTCGTGGCTACGGTCTGGTGTTCGGACAAAGCGAGCGCAAAGCCATGTCGATGTCGCTTTGCGACCGGGCGCTGCGTGTCCGCGAATTCGATGCGGATGTGACAGCACCCGCGCAAGACGAAGAATTCGTCATTTCCCATTCCGACAATGTGCAGTCGACCGGCTTCGTCGAGCATCTGAAATTGCCCCATTACGTGGACTTTCAGGCGGAGCTTGATCTCATCCGCCGGATGCGTGCGGAATATGAACAAGCGAACAACGAGACTGAAGTTTTGGCAACCGAAGCAGCAGCCAATATCGGCACAGGCAAGGAAGCAGCAGCCAATATTGCCGCAGGCAAGGAAGCAGCAGAATGAGCGATCTAGCCAATTACAATTTCGCCTATCTGGACGAGCAGACAAAGCGGATGATCCGTCGTGCTATCCTGAAAGCCATTGCTATTCCGGGCTATCAGGTTCCGTTCGCAAGCCGTGAAATGCCGATGCCTTATGGCTGGGGCACAGGCGGTGTGCAGGTGACGGCGGCAATTCTCGGGCAGGATGACGTATTGAAGGTTATCGATCAGGGCGCTGATGATACGACCAATGCCGTTTCCATCCGGGCATTCTTTCAGAAAACTGCCGATGTTGCCGTGACCACCCATACGGGGGAAGCGACTATCATCCAGACACGTCACCGCATTCCGGAATATCCGCTGACTGAAGGGCAGGTGATTGTCTATCAGGTGCCAATTCCTGAACCGCTGCGTTTTCTGGAGCCGCGTGAAACCGAAACGCGCAAGATGCACGCGCTTGCCGAATATGGCCTCATGCATGTGAAGCTTTACGAAGATATCGCGCGCCACGGCCATATCGCCAAGACCTATGATTATCCGGTGATGATCGAAGGGCGCTATGTCATGGCACCGTCGCCGACGCCCAAGTTCGACAATCCAAAGATGCATATGTCGCCAGCTTTGCAGCTGTTTGGTGCCGGTCGTGAAAAGCGCATCTATGCCGTACCGCCTTATACGGATGTCGTGAGCCTCGATTTCGAGGATCATCCATTTGAGGTGCAGAAATTCAAACAGCCTTGCGCATTGTGTGGCGCACGCGGCGTCTATCTGGACGAAGTCGTGCTTGATGACCGTGGCGGCTCGATGTTTGTCTGCTCCGACACCGATTATTGTGAAGATCGTCAGGCGAATGGCCACTTTGGTCATCTGGCAGCGAACAACGAGGCCGCAGCCAAGGGAGCCTTGAAATGAGCGTCGAACCTCTGCTGAAAGTCAGCAATCTCTCGAAGTTTTATGGTAGCCGCCGCGGTTGTGCGGATGTCGATTTCTCGCTCTGGCCGGGTGAAGTGCTGGCCATCGTCGGTGAATCCGGTTCGGGCAAGACGACTTTGCTTAACTGTCTGGCGACACGTCTGGAACCGACATCGGGCAGCGTGGAATACCGGATGCGTGATGGTGAGTTCCGCGATCTTTACAAGATCGGAGAGGCTGAACGTCGCTTTCTGATGCGTACCGACTGGGGCTTCGTGCATCAGAATCCTTCGGATGGTCTGCGCATGACCGTTTCGGCGGGTGCCAATGTCGGTGAACGGCTGATGGCTGTTGGCGAGCGTCATTATGGCAATATTCGCAACACGGCAACTGAATGGCTCGGACGTGTCGAAATCGCTGCTGACCGCATCGACGACCGGCCCCGCGCTTTCTCTGGCGGTATGCGTCAGCGTCTGCAGATTGCGCGCAATCTCGTCACAGCCCCGCGCCTTGTTTTCATGGATGAACCGACCGGCGGTCTCGACGTGTCCGTGCAGGCACGTCTTCTCGACCTGCTGCGCGGTCTGGTGAGCGGTCTCGGCCTTTCGGTTGTCATCGTGACCCACGATCTCGCAGTGGCGCGTCTTCTGTCCCATCGCATCATGGTCATGAAAGACGGCCATATTGTCGAACAGGGCCTGACCGACCGCGTTCTGGATGACCCGCAAGCGCCTTACACGCAGCTTCTCGTGTCTTCTATTTTGCAGGTTTAGTAAATTAAAACAGATGTTTGCAGCGTGTTGTTCGTAAATTAGCGAAACTTCATGCGTGAGGTGAGAAATGACACAAGTTAGAACATCCTCTCTGTTGGCCGTGTCGGGTCTGACGAAGACGTTCACGATGCATTTGCAGGGTGGGATTCAGTTGCCAGTCGTAAGTGGCGTGGACTTCAATCTGGGCGCAGGCGAATGCGCCGTGCTTGGCGGACCTTCCGGTGCTGGTAAAAGCTCCATTCTCAAGATGGTCTATGGCAATTACGCCGTGAATGCAGGTTCAATCCTCATTCGTCACGAAGACCGAATGGTGGATCTGGCAACAGCCGATCCGCGCGAAGTGCTGGCCGTTCGGCGTGATACGATTGGTTATGTGAGCCAGTTCCTGCGCACATTGCCGCGCGTGGCGGCAATCGATGTCGTTGCGGAGCCATTGGTGGCTCGTGGTGTTGATCGCGATGCTGCTCGCAATCGTGCAAGCGAATTGCTCGCGCAGCTCAACCTGCCGGAACGACTCTGGGCATTGCCACCTGCAACCTTCTCCGGCGGTGAGCAGCAGCGCGTAAATATTGCGCGCGGTTTCATCACGGATCATCCGGTGTTGCTGCTTGATGAGCCGACCGCTTCGCTCGATGCCAAAAACAGGGCCGTCGTTGTTGATCTCATCAAGGCCAAGAAGGCGCAAGGCGTCGCAATGCTTGGTATTTTCCACGATGAAGATGTGCGTGAACAGGTTGCTGATCGCATTATCGATGTAACCGCTTTCTCGCCGAGGGCAGCAGCATGACCAAGCTCTCCGCAGAACCACTGGTTCACGAAACGGCTGAAGTAAACGGTAGCAAGCTTGGTCGATACACCGAGATCGGCGCGCGCAGCCGTGTGTCGGAGACTGCGCTGGACGACTATTCCTATCTCGGTATCGATTGCGAAATCTGGTGCGCTGAGATCGGCAAGTTTTCCAATATCGCCAGCCATGTGCGTATCAACGCCACCAATCATCCGACATGGCGTCCGACGTTGCATCATTTCACCTATCGCGCCAGTGATTACTGGCCGGACGAAAAGGATGAGGCGGAGTTCTTTGATTGGCGTCGCGGCAATGCTGTGAAAATCGGTCACGACACATGGCTCGGCCATGGCGCCACCATCTTGCCGGGTGTGACGGTTGGCAACGGTGCGGTTGTCGGAGCCGGAGCTGTCGTGAGCAGGGACGTGGCGCCCTATACAATTGTTGGTGGGGTTCCGGCGCGTCTCATTCGCGAACGCTTCGACGCTGCGACCGGCAATCGTCTGGATCGACTGGCCTGGTGGGACTGGAGCCATGATCGTCTGCGCCAGGCGCTCGATGATTTCCGCGCGCTCGATATCGAAGTTTTCCTCTCGAAATATGAAACGGCCGCCAATGCTAATGCGGTCATGAAAGAGCTATCCAATGGCTAATGAAACCGTTCTGAAAAATGCGCAGATCGTCCTCGCTGATGAGATCGTTTCCGGTTCTATCCTGATCCGTGATGGCAAAATTGCCGCCATCGATCAGGGCAATACCAATGGCGGCGATGACATGGATGGCGATTATGTCATTCCGGGCCTCATCGAGCTGCATACCGATCAGCTGGAGAGCCATTACGCGCCGCGTCCAAAGGTGCGCTGGAATGTCGATGCAGCGGTTCAGGCGCATGATGCGCAGGTTGCAGCATCGGGCATCACGACAGTTTTCGATGCGATGCGCGTTGGTTCTGATTATGACCGTGATTTCGTTGGCAAGGATATGCGAATGCTTGCAGACGCCATCGAAAGCGGTGTTCGCGAAAATCGCCTGCGTGCAGACCACTTTCTGCACCTGCGTTGCGAAGTTTCCTCAGCAGATTGTCTTGAAACATTCGAGCTTTTCGCAGGCGATGATCGCGTCAAACTCGCTTCGCTGATGGATCATGCACCGGGACAGCGTCAATTCGTTGATCTTAATACGTATCGCACTTATTACATGCGTAAGATGAAGCTCACGGATGAGGAGTTCCGGGTGCATTGTGAGAAGCGTATGGCGGATTCGGACGCCCATTCGGCCAAACATCGTCGCGCCATTGCCGAACTGGCAGCAGCGCGCAGCATCGTGTTGGCCAGCCATGATGATGCGACCAGCGCGCATGTCGATGAATCACTCGATCATGGTGTGCGGATCGCCGAGTTTCCAACCACAATGGAAGCAGCCAGTGCCTCTAAAGGCGCAGGCATTTCCATTCTGATGGGCGCGCCCAATATCGTGCGCGGTGGCTCGCATTCCGGAAATATCGCTGCTCGCGATCTCGTCGATAATGGCAGCCTCGACATTCTGTCTTCGGATTACATTCCGTTCAGCCTCATTCAGTCGGCTTTCGGCCTTGCTTCGGGCGAACGTCCGATTGCGCTGCCACAGGCTGTCCGCCTCGTAACCAAGAACCCGGCTGATGCCATGGCTATGGATGATCGCGGCGAAATCGCTATCGGAAAGCGTGCCGATCTGGTTCGCGTGCGGCCGAAAGGTGCAATTCCGGTTGTTCGCACTGTCTGGCGCGAAGGCGAACGGGTGCTTTGATGCAGATGCAATCCGATCCGCCGAAAGGCTGTTTCGTTGCCGTTGTCGGCCCCAGTGGGGCCGGCAAGGACACGATTATGGATGCAGCGCGTGTGGCTCTTGCGGGCGACAAGCGGTTTCATTTTGTGCGCCGGATCATCACGCGTCCGCAAATGCCGGGCACGGAAGATCACGACAGTCTGGATGAAACAGCATTTACGAAAGCCGCAGGCGAGGGGGCTTTCGCGCTGCACTGGCAGGCGCATGGCCTGAGCTATGGATTGCCGAAATCGCTTGATGAGGAAATCGCCGACGGTATCGTGGTGATTGCCAATGTCTCGCGGCGTGTGCTTGGCGATATCCGCAGGCTTTATTCGGAACGGTCCGTGGTTGTCATCTCGGCAAGGCCGGAAGTGCTTGCAGAGCGGCTTGCATCGCGCGGACGTGAAAGTCGAGAAGAAATCGCTTTGCGACTTAAGCGCGAAGTGAGCTTCGATGACGATGCAGACGATGTCGTCATAATAGACAATTCAGGTGAAGTCGTTGTTTCCACAGATGCGTTCCTGCGTCAGCTGCAGAAAATGAGCATTAAAACAATTACCTAAATTAAAATCTTAAAGCGGAATGTAAGTTTACACAAACGTCATGGTCCGTTCATTGCAGTGTCATTGAACGGATCAATAGTGAGCATGAATGGAGACGAATTCATGCTTCAACTAAAAAACGTAACGCGCCGCTATAATGATAAGGTGGCGGTTTCGGGTGTTGACCTCGAGATCGAGCCGGGCTCGTTTGTTGGAATTATTGGTCGCTCGGGCGCGGGAAAGTCGACGCTGCTGCGTATGATCAATCGTCTGGTTGAACCTTCAGAGGGAACAATTCACTGGGATGGTCGCGACGTTACCGGGCTCAAGGGTTCGGGATTGCGCGATTGGCGCGCACAATGCGCGATGATTTTCCAGCATTTCAATCTGGTCGATCGTCTTGATGTTCTGACCAATGTTCTGATGGGGCGTCTCAACTATGTTTCGACGCCCAAGTCGCTCCTGCGTATCTGGAGCGATGAAGAGCGTCTGATCGCTCTTTCGGCGTTGCAGCAGTTCGATATTGCGCATCTTGCAGCGCATCGCGCTGATGAGCTTTCGGGTGGTCAGCAGCAGCGGGTGGCGATTGCCCGTGCGCTTGTTCAGCAGCCGCGCATCATTCTCGCAGACGAGCCGATTGCATCGCTCGATCCGCGCAATACCCGCAGCGTCATGGACGCTTTGCGTCGCATCAATCGCGAATATGGCATCACGGTTCTCTGCAATCTGCACTCGCTCGATATTGCGCGCAGCTATTGCGACCGCCTCGTCGGCATGTCTGCGGGCAAGATCGTATTCCGCGGCACACCGTCGATGCTGACCGATATGGCATCACGCGACCTTTACGGCATGGAAGCCGATGACGTCATCGATTCCGATGAACAGGCAGAAACAATGCCAATGCCAGTTCCGCAGTCGGCCGAAGCCGTTCTGCGCCAGCTTTCCGCCTGAGCGCACAAAGCTCCGGAAAAAATTACGCTCCAAAATCAGGGATTAACAGGAGATACCTATGCTTAACCGTAGAAACTTTCTGGCGGCTGCTGCGCTTACCGCTACGCTGACCATGCCGATGATGGCTTCCACTGCACAGGCTGCAGACTGGAGCAAGGATTATCCAGAAATCGTTCTGGGCGTGATCCCAGCTGAAAACGCTTCGACCACTTCCGACCGTTATGCTCCTCTGGCAGCTTACCTCGGCAAGGAACTCGGCACGAAGGTTACGCTGCGCGTTGCTAACGACTATGCGGCTGTTATCGAAGGTCAGCGCGCTGGCAACATTCAGATCGCATTCTATGGCCCGGCTTCCTATGCCCGCGCTGTGATGACTGGCGTTGAAACCACTCCGCTCGTCAATCAGCGTCATGACACCGGCGTAAACGGCTATTATTCGGTTGTTTATGTTCGCG
>Ga0256901_1001707_pt1 | contig 10679 bp, 3 predicted proteins | sample MC6MC0689MT_FD_190200 | JGI IMG/M metagenome (GOLD analysis project Ga0256901, IMG submission 190200) | Metatranscriptome of enriched soil aggregate microbial communities from Iowa State University, Ames, United States - MC6-MC0689-MT... | ecosystem: Environmental > Terrestrial > Soil >... | reverse complement strand
GATATAATAAAATAAGAAAAAAGGAGAAATTTTAAAAGTTTATTTTGAAAAAATATTGATTTATAAAAATTTCCAAAATTTTTTTTTTTTTTTTTTTTCTTAAATTCTCAAATTTAAAAATAAATTAGCCCAAATAAGTTTTCAAAAAAGTTGAGGAGGAAAGGAATTTATTGAAACACAGAAGACATTGTTTAATATTTGACAACAGGGGTAATTCAAGGCACAGTCCGTAAGACAAACTAGACAAAAGACGACCAAAGAAGCCAGGGAATCAAAAATTAAACAACCCATATAGAGGAGCGAAAAAGGAGAAAAAGTGTGAAAAAAATTGGGAAAAAGTCCCCAAACACAAAAGGTCAATAGAGAACAAACATAATCAAATTGTTGGACAGTTTGATAAGAACATGGTGGTGGTTCAATATTGACGAGATGTATTCTATTCTCAAAAATGAGTATAATAATTTGAAATGATTATTATTATGATTATTATTATTATGATGATGCTGATGATGGGGCTCTGGTTTGTCATTTTGGTTGTTAATCACAGAACACAAAAAACAAAAAAGAATTAAAATTTCCCACCAAACACCAAATGTTGGTAACAAACAAAAATAAATTCAAATTTAAACAACAACAACAACAACTGCAAAAATTGCAAAGATGGTTGCAACAGACGCAGAAATAATAACAGAATTATTCGAACTGAAAATACATTTTTGTTGAGTACATTGTCCAGATGCGCAATCAGTACCAACAACACAGACTTGATTTGCACTTAAACAACCCAAACATTTCCCACCGCAATCAACACCAGTTTCTTCCATATCACTATCCTGTTGTTGATTATTACAATGCCCAGGAACGGTTTCAAGTGATGATGGACTTTGTGAAGCAACGGAAGAAAATGAAAAACTTTTTGCAAGATCATTTGCAATTGAAGTCGCTGCTGATGCATTTAACAAATTTCTAATATCAGATGAAGGCTGGGTGCTACCACCGCGAATAGCAACAGTAACACGGAGGACTTTTGCTTTTGGGTCATAAACTTGAGTCGAAACACGTGAAACAGCGGCAGCGTTTAGTTTTAAAACGGATTTATACTTTGCTAAGACTTGTGCAATTTGTTCTTCATCAAGTAATTGATCAGTAACAAAGACAAGGTTGTGAAAAACCCAATCAACTGGAGTACCACCAGAATCACGAACTAACGCAATGAATGGAATAGCATCATTAACACCAACAGCGTTTTGAGTTGAAGGTAGGGAATTATTACCGGCGTCTTGTGTTGGGAAGACTTGAAGGGAAGCAGTTAAAACGTCACCATCGGTATCAACTGGTAAATAAGTAGTACCACCTTGATATCCGGTGGAAAATTTAAACCCATTGCAGAAAATGCGAATTGCACCGGTACTTAATGGGATTGGGTTATCAACTGGGCGGATATTAAGTTTTAAAAGACCTTGGTCGATTTTAGAAGAAACAACTTTTAACGCATTTGCTTGACTGTTATAATTTGGGGCAATTTGGTTAAGAGTCCAGGTACATTTAACAGCGGTAGTATCTGGAACGGTTAAAAAGTTAGTTCCTAATGGGACAGCTAATGACATAATTGCTGGATAAGTATAAACAGTACCTTGATCATCACCGGCACTAACAGTAGTATAACCGAGTTGGGTATTGAATGCATTAGTAGTAATAACAATTGCATAATCAGCACCGGGGGTATAAGAGTTTGGTAACATGGAAATAATAGCATCGTTTTGATCGGTAGTTGCACCAATAACTGCCGCTGATGGTGAAACCATTGAAAGTTGCGTGGTAAAACGATAATAATAAGTTGGATTAGATTCAGGATTTGGATAATAACTACGTTCAAATTGAACAGAAACATTACCAGATGCACTCATTGGGGAAGTAGCAGCACATGATAATTCAACATAACCCATTTCACCATTATTAGTTGCCTGTGGGACTGATGCGCGAAGTGTAGAGCCAGAGTTACTGGTGATGGTAATTGCACTACCACCTAAAGAGCAAGAGGTAATAGAGCTAGCGCCGGTTAAACCTTGAACAGTCATACGATCATATTGACCAGTTGGAATTGGTAAATAAACTTGTGCCTTCATTGTTGATGGTAAACCACGACCAGCGGACCAAATAACAGAACCACATTGGCGTGGGTTTGCAGCACAGGTATAATCAGCAGTGAGACCGGCTAATGGCCATGAGAGAGTTAATGAAAGTGGCTGAGCGAAACCTTTGACGACAAATGGGTATTTTGTGACGCCGCCGTATGGCGCTAAACCGCCTTGATCGCGGACATTTGGGAAAATGTATTGAAATTTGATATACATGTCATTTTTCCAAGTACCAGCGAGACCAGTGATGGAATATGCAGTACCAACACCATCCAATGTAATAGGGGTTGCGGAGTTATAATCGACTTCAGCACCTTCACCAAATGTTGCGGAATCGTAAATCATAAATGAACCGTCAATAGTAGCATTATATGGTAAACCAACATCAAAAGAAAGAGTAGTTGGCCAGGATTCACCGTTACCAAGTGACATGGAAATATAAACAAAAGTACTTTGACCAACAAGGCAAGCAGAACCGTTAGAACCAGGGGTTGTTGCGGTTAAATCGCATTCAAAAGCAGGAGGGGAGAATGTGTATGCCTAATAAAGGGGAAAGGGGGTTGGGGGATAATGGGATGAGTTGGTTTGAAGGGAAAAGGCGTCAGAAAATGGGAATTATGCAATACAGGACATAGAAGTAGGGGGCAACATACCATTGACAATGCAAGCATTGCAATAAGACAAACCACAGTGAAAACGAAAGAGGTTTTCATTGGACTGAGTGGAGAAATTTGAGACATGGGTTTTTTGTTTTGTTTGAAAAATGGAGTTGGGGGAGGAAATGAAGTTAAAACGGGACGGGTTTGATGAAAATTGGCATGTAGCGAGAATTAGGCGGGGTGAAATTGAGTCATGTATTGAATTGGATGAGTTAGTAGAGTAAAATTGAAAAAACAAATTTAAAATGGGGAAAAATAAGGATATTATGAAGGGAGAATATTATAAAATTGGGCTCAATGGGGATGGAATGATACTATTAACACAATATGAAATCTGTGTCAGGTAAGTATGAAGTTTGTTATGGAAAAATGAATTTTGTTGGAAAAGTTGGAATTTTTACCATTACTTAAGAAAAGGGGCAAAATGGGAATTGATTGGGTCTTAAAATGAGTACGAGTTGGTATATTTGATAACTACTCGTTTGGAAATGTGCATAGCACAATTCTGCTCATTAGTACGAAAAATGTACTTTTTGTAAAATGAGTTCAACAAATTTCTCTTTTTGTTGCAGTTTTTCCCATTTTGCGGCCCCCGAGTGAATTTCGGGTTAAATAGACAAAAAAAGAAATGAAATCTAGGGCTCGCGAGCATAACTGAGTGTTAATTGACAGATTCTGAAAAGGGATGGGTATAGTGTATTGATATGTCAGAAAAACAAGGACAAAAAAGAGCGGGAGATATTTTAGGCAATGAAATAAATAGAATAGGGTTGGGAATAATGGAAGTTAGAAAGAGCAGACACGCAGATTGTAATAAGTTGGGCCAATAGGACAATGAGGATAATTTGAAATTTAGAACAAAAAAAGAATAATATTTTATGGGGAAAAGGGAAACAAAAATTACCACCCATTTCCGTTATCCCCACGATCAAGATCATCCAGAGGTGAATGCTTTTGTGAGATCAATTCTGTTGGATTGACATAGAAGATTTGTCCAGTAGTTAAATGTCTCATTTTACTCCAGCCAATTGGTAGATCTTCACCATGATCTTCAATTTCTTCAAGATCAACATTGAGTTTATCTGAGCGAGATTTATCAGAATTTTGTTGAGATTTTACCCCAGATATTGGAGCGCCAGTAGGGCTTGAGTTACTCATGTATGATAATTCACTACTTTCAGTTTTCCGGGATTGTTGTTGTGGTTTGGCAAAGCAACCTCTTTCATGACGTTTACACCAACGAGCCCAAATAAATAGAATAATAAATACCCCAATGATACATACAATAACAGCAATAATAACGCCAACAAGTGCGCCGGTAGAAAGGCCACCATCTTTTGGATCAGTTGGATTTCCTTCCGAGGGAACAAACGAACCAAAAGGATCTTTACCGATTGGACACTGTGCTCCAGAACATGATGGCTGGTAAGGATCGGAAATACCGGTAAATATACCAAGTTCTGGGGCAACATCTCCAACAGCAAGTTGGGAGGTTTTTGGATTCTTTTCGAATTCATCCCAAGCTGGATAAAGGTCATTAATACTAACAACTGTATTATCAGCAGTGAGGGAGAGCTGAGAGGCGGGGATGATGTGAGTTGGATGGGATATTGAGGGGGAGGTCTGTGGTTCCCCGGTAGTGAGAGAAATGATGATGCTATTGTAACGGGTGTTTTTATCCGATCCATTAGTAAAGTTGGGGTTAGTTATAAGGGCTGGATGAGTCAGGGAAGAAACTGCAGCAATAATTTTGATAAAATTGGTCGGGATGAGTTGCTTTAAAGAAGATGAAATGGCTTGGATTATTTTGGTTTGGGTTGTAAGTGATAATTTATCAACATTGATCGGGGTAGTAAAACGGTTATCATCTTTGGGGAATTCAACATTATTTTCAATAAAGTAATGATCAGATGTCCAATATAATAACCCATACACAGTAGTAAATTGACATTCTTGACCAAAAAAATGAGAATTACAGTTGCAATGAGTACCCAAAACGACCCCACGTGGATCTTTATCGGCTTGACAAGTACCATTACCATGACAATTTTGTAAAGAAGTACAATCCGGCATACAAAATTGCTTTTCTTCACTAAAAATATATCCGCCAATACATTCACATAATTGATCAGTATTACATCTCATATTCGTAGGACATACTGAACACTCTTGAACACATTGGCCATTTGTATTATGTACAAAACCGGCTTGTTTGCAAACACAAGCTGAAGATTGACATTCTTCATCATCATCACAGACATCACTCCCACACATAACAACTTCAGGGGGGAGTTCAACTTTAAACCAAGCAATGTCTGGAATATTGTTTGTTCTCGGCAACATCCCGTCATATTCCCCAACAACAGCTGAGGTATTGATTGGGATCAAACGGAGAATAAATGTGAATTCGTCATTATCAATATATGGGGTAAATTTGGAATTTGAGAGAGTAATGAGTTTAAATGTGGGGAATGGTGATGATAGTTCAATTAAAATTGGAGTAAATGGTTGAAATGTATGAATTTTAGTCGGAGTTTGTAAAGAACGAGTATAGACGTTAATTTGGAGTTTATAATTGGTAAGATCACCACGGGCTGAATAATCCCAATCGAGTCTGATATCATGACCAAGAGTGATACTATTGGTAGAAATGAAACGATTTGGAATAGTATTAGAATATGCAAGCCCGGATAAACAACTGGAACCAATAGCACCAACTTGACAACCACATTGATAATCAATTTGATATGATGTTGGACCAGTAGAGGTCGTTTTTGGAGTACATTCTCCAGTTTGACAAGTATACGATTCACTACATTGATCGAGAAAGCAAGCATTTGAAGAGAGTTGATCAGCATAACATTGACAACCGGATGGATCACAATCTAAACATGATTTGAGGAGATAATCTTGAATACTATCAACCCAAATATTAAGATTACATGTTTGAGCATAGGCGCAGTTGGGATATGATGTTGAAAGGTATTCACATGGTTTTAAAGATTCGATTTGAATGGAATAGCTGAAATTATAAGTTAAGTCTGGAGTTTTGAATTGGTAATTGACAGTTGGAGGCTGGGGGGGTTGGGTCTGGAGAAAGCTGTCGAATTGAGTTTGAATGAATGAAAAAGTCCAATAATAAAGAGTAAAACCATCAATGAGTTCATGAGTGATGGAAATCCCAGATGAAAGAGGTGTTGATCCGTTCATAATGATGAGGTTTTCATTTTCAAATTGTTTTTGGGAAAATTCTAAAACCTTTTTTTGAACAAAATTTGGTGAATAATGTGAAAGTGGATATATCATCGGTAATGCATATTTACCAATAACGGGGGATAATATCAAATCATATTGACAACCAGGCCCAGTTCTTGAGACAGGACAGGGGCAAACAGCTTGGCCGGCTAATGACGCATTGAATAGATTGGATTGATTATTTGGATCCCAATCACCACTGTCAAGAAAGGAGAAGAATGTTGTAATATCGCATTCAGACCCATCAAGTGGTTTGAGAGAATTAATATCAGCAGTATTATCAAGAGCACACCATGGTTCAAGCGAACCCTTTTCGTGATTATAAATACCATTGAGATAAATTGCATGAGAATAATGAAAGATGAATTGACAAGGTGAGTAAACTGGGATAGAAAATGTAACTTGATGAATTCTATTTGGTGTACTTGGTTCTGAAGGGATTATTGCTTGAATAAGAATGAAGCCATCAGAAAGGCCCAATTGGGATGGCTGATAAGAAGATGAGGGTAATGAACCATCTTGGATTACTACCCAAGTTGAACTAATCGGGTCATAATAATCCCAAGCAATATCAGCCCCAGCTGATTTAAAACTATATTCAAGAGATGAGGCGAAAATAATGTTTAAAAGTGAATTTGGATCAAATTGTTCGGTTTGGGTTTGGAAAACAGTACGTGGGGAGTCGTCATTAGAGCGATAGAATTGATTAATACTGAATTCAAACATGGATTCTGCATCGCTAGTCGAGCACATAACACCGTTAGGGTTATTTAAGGTATAGAATTGACAAAATGGGCCGGCGTTGGCAGCTAAAATTATTGACGCGATGATCAAAATCGAAAAAAGAGAGGACTTTGGGATCATCTGAGGGTTTTGGACATGAAGAAGGGGAGTAGTAATTAATCAATGAGAATGAGATGGGAAGTAAGATAGAAGTGGATTGTTAAGAGGTTAAATGGAATTGCAATTTTTGTTTTGTAGAAGAATACATTGTTAAATAGGGCAATATACGGTATGAATGGGGTGTCTTAATGAAGTAAAACCGATGATAGAGGGCAGAATAGAGGGAAAACAAACGTTATCAGATTATTTCAGGCTGGAAATGTTCGGCAAATTACAAACTGTCGCATTACGCACAAAGATTACATTTTACAGACGTGGTAGATGTAGTACAGGCTCTAAACTGGATTTTTTGTCGGCCTATCACGGTGTAAATTGATTTACTACCAAACAAAGGGGGAATTTCTTGGGTGTGTTTGGATTCAAAAAATGCAGAAAAAAAAGCTGCCGTGATTGATGTTAAAAACGTTAGTCTTGCCATAAGGGCATATCAAAGCATGCGGAAATGTAAATAATTGATGTTAGAACGCGTGCTAATCATTTTAGACGGTTCTTTGAGTATATTGTCGGATCATTCTTGAGAAAGGTGAAAAATTATTTTTCAGCAATTTTCGCAAAACTTCCATCAAATTGGGGCTATTTAATGTGGAATTTCGCAAACAACAATATCAAAACCGTTTAAGCGTTTTGGAAAAGATTCAGGACGGGGTTGCGTTTCCAAAGTGGTGAAAACATCATTGCCATTTTGGAGAATCGGTTTTTGATTTTGCACAATTTCTATCATGTCTTCCAAGGTTGGGATATGAGCAATTTGTCGAAGTTGTCGTTGGACACGAATGAAATCATTATTATTATCCCCGCCTAAATCAATTTCATCCAGGTTTGCAGATGAGTCCATTTGAGCCAAAATTGGAATAATTTCATTTCTCCAGTTTGTAGTGATGGTGTAATTAATCAAGGCGTCAAATTGTGCTGAAGTAAATTCCTGTGTCAAAATGGGTAGTTTTTGTGATAATTCAGTCTGGTACTGTGTAGGGAAGGCAAAATATTGATCATCTAGCCATTCCGGTGAGCTAAAAGTAACCAATTGCTTTTTAGTAATATGACGATGAGGTGTCAAAACGGTATTTTTCGTGTTGATATTCGTATTATTATCATTAGTACCCAAATTAGGGTCTATATTGGCCCCGATTGATAAAGCTACATATTTATCAATATCTTCTTGAGCCATTAAATCAAGGTTATGATTCATTTTTAATTCTGGGACAATTACCTGTACAGTGTGATTTTGGCTAAGCTCAAGGCGCTGCTCAAGAGGGAGAAATATTGAATATTTTTCAACAAAGGCACGATAAGAGATAATGGTATTAAACATAATTGTATCGATATGATGCTTATATTGACTAATATAGCCCAAAATGGTCAATTCGTGATCATATGCAAGTCTCATCTTTTCCATTTTGCGAGGGGTAATTGTTTTAACAAGGGCATTACGTTCAAGAACACGAAGTTCAAGTGGGGTTAATTTTTTTTTTCTTTTCAATGGTGAAATAAGGGTTGAAAAAAACCCACCTTTGTTTTGAAAATTGGGATCATTTTCGTGTTCATGTCGATCAAATAGGTTGGATAATCTATCACCATAGGGGTCACTTTGAAGGTATTCTTTTGGATCCAAGAGGAAACTAGTATCATGTAAGGAATTAGGGAGACGATATTGTGCAGTATGATCCATTAGATCGACAAAATTCATTCCATTCCGCTCATTCCGCTCATTTTGGTCGGTTTGGCCGGTTTTAGTATCGACTTGTTCACGATTTTTTTTATTCGAGTTTTTGATTCCATTTTGGTCATCAAAGCGGTGATCCCAAGGTTTATTATTCTCAAATCCTTGTACTACGTCCCCAATTCGCGACTTATTCTTTCGTGGAGCGACTTGTAACTGTTCAAAGTATTCATTCTCAACATCGTCTTGATCTCTTTGACCCTTTTTCTTCTGATTCGGGTCAAATAATCTCAAAACATCATCTAACAAGTGTAATTGTACTTTAGATCGTGTAACAGCATTACCAATAAGATCTGAGCCATGTTTAGTAATAGTAATGGGGTCTTTGAGCGGAACGAGGTGAGATTGAGTGGTTGCAGAGGGGGAGGAGGAAGCAAGGCGGTTGGGGACAATCAGTTGTTCTTGAGAGGATTGGGATTTCAAAGTGGGTTGTTGTTTAGGGGTTTGATTTCGTTCATAATGAGATAATAATTCATTTTTAGAATAAAATTCACCAAAAAATGATTTATATATTGCTGAATTAATACATTTTATGGTTAATTCGGTCAATTTTAATGTTATTTTTAAATCATTTCTTTCATTTTCTAAATTATTGATATGTTCAAGCAAAGTAGTATACATTTTTTGAATTGAATTTGGATTCTTCCATTCATCTAATGACCCAAATGGGTTAATATATGCAAATGAATTCATATGAATCATCTTACCAGGTTGAGCAGCAGCATTAGATTGTTCAATTTCAAGATCTTTTAATTGGGTTAAAAATGGGGTTAAAATATGATTTTGATAGAGTTCATCAAATAAATTTTCTCTTTGGTTTTGGTCATTATTTTTAACATTGTTATTTTCATCATCATCATCATGATGATCATCACCACCACCACCATTATGCTCTCTATCAAACCTAGAATGATTTTTTTCATTAAATTGCTTGATATCCATTGCGAGTTTAAAATGGCGGAGATGGCCATGATAAACATCTATCCAACGTGTTAATGTATGAATACGTAATTGATGCTGACTTTCAAACGATTTGAATTGTTCTGGGGTGAGGAGAATATTTGTAGATTGGCCAAAAAGTGGCGATTTTGTATGCGATTCTGAAAATTTAGAAATAATTGAACGCAAATATAATGGGAATTTTGATTTAAATGGTGAAATTGGTAAAAAGTCACGTATTAATTGCGTTTCTCTCCACATATCGTTCCCAGTTGGGGATCTTTCTGGGCCAATATGTTCCAAATGTAGGTCAATTGATGATTGTAATAATTTCATTTCATCTAATGTTGATTGCGGGACGGCTCGAATAAATGCACGAAGTTCATCCTCGCCTAGTTTTTCTAAAAAGTGAGTATTTTGACGATTTAACCGGGGCATAACAGGTTCTGGATAAGGATTCGTCGCAGTTGGGGTAGTTTGATGGAGGTGGATATATTGGTGAGTGTAATGACGAGCGAGAGTACGGACTTCATGCAAAAGACGTCCTTCAATAAATGATAACTCTGGTAGTGTTTGTGTGATTGTTTTTTGAATAAAGTTAAATTGGTCTAAATTGTTTTGAAAAATTGAAATTTTTTTGGATTGTTTGGGATCATTATTGTGATTGTTATTATTGTTATTATTATTATCAGGGATGAGATTAGCATATATTGTACCAGTATATGAATGATTATTCCCGGATGGTTGAGTGGATGTGGATTGTTGAGGGGCAAAAAAAGCAAAGTCAAATGGAGTAGACGGCTTTTTGGATTGTTTTTTGTCAGTTTGACGTAGTGAATGTTGTTCTTGTAAAAATTGGACATATAATGAAATAAATGCGTTAGCAATATCCTTATCACGAAAGGTTTCACTCGTTAAATCAGAAAAACGTTCTAATTCTGATGTAAATGGTTGCTGATTTAAATATTGTTCCAATTTTGCCAATTTTTTAATCTCAACGACCTTTTCTTCCCTTGCTTTTAAATTAACTTGAACCAAATCGACTTTATATTTTGAATTTTCGTT
>Ga0256901_1001705_pt1 | contig 10689 bp, 6 predicted proteins | sample MC6MC0689MT_FD_190200 | JGI IMG/M metagenome (GOLD analysis project Ga0256901, IMG submission 190200) | Metatranscriptome of enriched soil aggregate microbial communities from Iowa State University, Ames, United States - MC6-MC0689-MT... | ecosystem: Environmental > Terrestrial > Soil >... | reverse complement strand
GCGAGTGGAGCGCTCCGGCAACGGCGACGACCGAGGTGCCGCCTCCGCCACCGGAGACGCCAAGCGATGTGCTTGCGACGGCAACCGGCAGCTTTACGACGCTGCTGAGCTGGGTTGCGATGGAGGGAGCGACAAGCTACGAAGCGGAAGCGGACGGCGTTGTGAAGAGCGTCGGCAATCAAACGTCGGTGCTGTATAAAGGATTGGCTTCGTCTTCCACGCACAGCTATCGGGTCAGAGCGATCAACAGCGGAGGAGCCAGCGAATGGAGCGATCTGACGACGGTAACGACGCCTGAGGCTCCGCCGACGAGCGAGATCGATCTGTCGCATAACGGAACGGACGGCTATACATTTGGTCAAACCTGGGATCAGGTGAAGCGGTACCAGACGTTCGTAGCGGACTCTTATCCGACGCTGACGGGCGTAGAGGTGAAGCTGAGAAGAGGCGGCATGCCTGGCAATGTTACGGTTGAACTGTACGAGACAAGCGATAACAAGCCTGTGGGTAATCCGCTGGCTTCCGCAACGATCGCGGCGAACTCCATATCCGACGACGGCACGATCGTCCGTGCGCCGCTCAAGTATAGCGGATTGAAATACGATACGAAATACGCGATCGTGCTGGGCCAAGCGGCTGGCGGCGCAGGCGGCATCTACGAATGGCTGACCGAAATTGATGTAAACGGCAATCTGAATTTCGGCAAATATACGGGCAGCGAATGGGCTGACGAATCCCATATCGGCTACGGCTGGCTGAAGCTTTCCGTTGCGCAAGGCGGCCAGACCGAGCCGAACGAACCGAATGAGCCGGACCCGCAGGACCCGCAGGAGCATCAGATTCCGGCTGCGCCGATTGGGGTTCAGGCAACGGCCGTCGGCGCTTCCACGGTTCATGTGAGCTGGGAAGCGGTGCAGCATGCGGTTGCTTACGAGATCGAGGTGGACGGCTCCATCGACTATCAACTGACGAATATCCCGGCTTTCGTTCACAACGGCTTGGAGGCAGGGTCGGCTCACGCTTATCGCATTCGGGCTCTTAGCGGCGCGGGGGCGGGCGAGTGGAGCGTTCCTGTAGCGGCTGTGACCGGAGAAGAGGAGCCGCAAGAGGCGTCGCCAATCATCGACGTTTCCCATCAGGGCACATACGGCTTTATGTTTGGAGAAACGCGGGATCAAGAGAACAGATACCAGACATTTACCGCGAATGCGAACCAACAGATGACCCATATCGAGGTCAATGTCAGAAAGTTCAACAATCCGAGCAGCTTGACGGCCAGCTTGTACGCGACCAAGAACAATAAGCCGATCGGAGAGGCGCTTGCGACGGTGGCTGTTAAAGCAAGCGAAGTTAGCGAAGACTTCGCCATCGTCAGCATTCCGCTCGCATACGCCGGGCTGGAAAGCGGCGCAACGTATGCGATCGTGCTGGGTCAGTCGCAAACGTCCGATTTCGCCGGTTACGAATGGCTGACCTCGGAAGTGAGCGGCGCCCTGAAGTTCGGGAAATACAGCGGCGGCTCGTGGATCGACGAATCCGCTATTGGCGACGGCTGGCTGAAGGTGTATGTAGAGTAAGCGGTAGTGTTGAGCGTCTAGAGAGCTAGGGGCTGTCCCATAAGTAGGGGCGTGCAAGATTATCGATGAAAAAAGAAGGGCATCTATCTCCTGGAGACTGCCTCATACGGTCCTGAAATGACCTTGTGACGGGTCTATTGGAATCATCGATCATCGTTCAGATCAGCTTTGATTACTTATGGGACATCCCTTAGAGCAGTGAGGGGAGAGCCAGGAGAATGAGCAAATCTTCATTGATTGCGCTCGTAACGGGCGCGAATAAGGGAATCGGCTTCGAGATCGCACGACAACTCGGAAAGCAGGGCATTACGGTGTTGATCGGGGCTAGAGACGAGAGGCGAGGGATGGAAGCGGAGCTTAGGCTTGCAGGCGAAGGCGTGGACGCCCGGTTTGTCCATCTGGATGTAACGGATCAGCAATCGGTCGAAGACGCTGCCGTCGCTATTCGCGGTCAATTCGGCAGGCTGGACATTCTCGTAAACAACGCGGGCATTCTCGTAGATGAGAAACCCCCGAGCGACTACGATATTCGTTCCATGGTCGCCGTCTACGAGACCAACGTATTCGGTGTATTCCGCACAACGAAAGCGATGGTGCCGCTGCTGCTGGCGTCGGAGCAGGGACGGATCGTCAATATGTCCAGCTCGCTCGGTTCGCTGACGCTGAACAGCGACCCCAACTTTGAGCTTGCTTCCTTCTTGATGATCGGCTATAACTCGTCGAAGGCGGCAGTGAACGCTTTGACCGTTTTTTATGCGAACGATCTAAGAGAATCCGCGATCAAAGTCAATGCGGCCGACCCCGGCTATTGCGCGACTGCGCTTAACGGGTTCACCGGCATGCGAACGCCGGAGGAAGGGGCGCGGACAGCCGTCCGGCTGGCGACATTGCCAGCGGACGGCCCAACGGGCGGCTTCTTCAGCGACGCGGGCAGCTTGCCCTGGTGAGGGACTAATAAAAAAGATGAGGGGATTTCTCCTGCCTCATCTTTTTTTTCGGTGGAACCGCCTCTTATATATAGGAGTTTGGAATAAATGTTATGGTATATATGAATTTCCCCAATAAAATAACGGCGTGTAAAATGGAAGCAAAACGATGCATTCAGGAGGAGTGTCAGGATGAAACAGATTGCCGTTCTGGGCGCCGGCACGATGGGAATTGGAATTGTCCGGCTCTTTGCGGAGCATGGCTACGAGGTTTGCTTGTATGAGCCGCATATGGCGCGTACCGTCCTTGAGGAGAAGCTGCGTTCGTTCGAGGATAATCGCATGAACGACTCCGGCCGTCCGGATGACAGCCGCTTTTCCGTTCGTATTTACGAAGATATCTCGAAAGCGATTGCAAACGCAGATTTAATCGTAGAGGCGGTGCCGGAGCAGCTTGAGATCAAGCGCGAGGTATACCGCCAACTTGCCCAAAATATCCGTGATAATGCCATTGTAGCTTCCAATACTTCTACTTTTGCACTCGAAACCTTAGCCGAAAATCAGCCGTTCAGCGACAGAATGATCATTATGCATTTTTTTAACCCCGCACATCTCATTCCGCTGGTCGAAATTGTCGGATTGCCGGACACGCCTTCTGCGATTATCGATGAGACGGTCAACCTTATGCGCAGCTGCGGTAAGACGCCTGTCGTGCTCAAGCGGGACATTCCCGGTTTTATCGCCAACCGTCTGCAGGCCGCGCTACTCCGTGAAGCATTTTATCTGTTGGAAAATGGAATTGCCGACGCCGAGCAGATCGATACGGTCGTCAAGGAAGCGCTCGGACTTCGCTACGCTTTCAAAGGGCCGTTCGAAATCGCCGATTTGGGCGGGCTCGATATATGGTCGAAGGTGACCGGACATCTCTTCCCCGAGCTTGGCGTAAGCCGGAGCGCGCCGGAATCCTTGCTTGCCAAAGCGGCGGAGGGGCAGCTCGGAGCGAAGAGCGGCGCAGGGTTCTATCGTTATGATGATGCCGATGAGGTTAAGGACAATTTCGAACAGCAGTTGCAGGATTTGGTCAGATTGAAACGCGAGTCGTCGCCGCTCTAACGTTGCCCAGCAGGCTTGCAGCCTTGCGGCATCGCGATTAGTCGCTCTAACGTTGCCCAGCAGGCTTACAGCCTCGCGGCATCGCGAGTTGTCGCTCTAACGTTGCCCAGCGGGCTTACAGCCTCGTGGCATCGCGATTAGTCGCTCTAACGTTGCCCAGCAGGCTTGTAGCCTCGTAGCACCGTAATTTGTCGCTCTAACGTTGCCCAGCAGGGTTGCAGCCTCGTGGCAGCGCAATTTGTCGCTCTAACGTTGCCCAGCAGGCTTACAGCCTCGTGGCACTGCGATTTGTCGCTCTAACGTTGCCCAGCAGGCTTGCAGCCTCATGAGCTTGATTACGTTATTTCGGGAGCGCTCTACTAGTCTAAATCAATCTAAATGGTTGGAATCGTCAACAACTCCCGAATATCCTCCTCGGTAATCGAGGACAAAGCCTCTTGCCCCGGCTGGATGACTTCGTCGATAAGATGTTTTTTGCGCTGCTGGAGTGCGTACATCTTTTCTTCTACCGTGTCTTGAGCGATGAGGCGCAGCACCTGAACGACGTTTTTCTGGCCCATCCGATGCGCCCGATCTGCAGCTTGCTGCTCGACGGCCGGGTTCCACCAGAGGTCGTAGAGGATGACGGTGTCGGCGCCGGTCAAGTTAAGTCCGGTTCCTCCCGCCTTCAGCGAGATCAAGAACACCTCGCGTTCGCCGTCGTTAAATCTGCTGCACAGGTCAACGCGTTCCGCTGCCGGGGTCTGCCCGTCGAGATAGAAGAACGGAACCCCTTGATAGCAGAGCTCCCGCGCCACCATGCCCAGCATTTCCGTAAATTGCGAGAATACGAGCATTCTTTTGCCCGCGTCCCGGCACTCTTCAATCAGCTCCATTAACTGTTCGAATTTGGCCGAGCCGCCTTCATAACCCTCCACGAACAGAGCCGGGTGGCAGCATAGTTGGCGAAGTCGGGTAAGCCCGGCTAGAATCTTGATTCGGCTGCGTCCGAAGCCTTCTTCGTCGAGGTGCTTTAGCGTTTCCTTGCGCAATTTCGCCAGATAGCTTAAGTACAGCTTCTTCTGCTCCGGCAGCAGCACAGACGGTTGCACCGATTCGATTTTCTCGGGCAGCTCCGCGAGCACGTCCGTCTTCAGACGCCGCAGCAGGAACGGGCGAATCCTCTTGGCGACAGCTTCGCGGCTAAGCTCCGAGAACGTCTCGCGATCCTGGAACAGCTCCGGGAAAACGATGTCGCAGATCGACCACAGCTCCTCCAGCGAATTTTCAATCGGCGTTCCGGTGAGCGCGAACCTGTAGCGGGCTTGCAAAGCTTTAACCGATTGGGCCGTCTGGGTGGCGTAGTTTTTGACCGCCTGTGCCTCATCAAGAATCAATGTGTGAAAATAGCGCTCCGCATATGAGTCCACATCCCTGCGTAGAAGAGGGTATGAGGTGATCAGCACATCGACTTGGGAGAGCTGCTCCAGAATACGGCTTCGTTCGATCTTGTCGCCGTCGCCGACGACCGCCCGGACCTCAGGAGCAAACTTGCGCAGCTCGTTGAGCCAATTGTAGCTGAGCGAAGCGGGACAGACGATAACGGCCGGCTGTCGCCGGTCCCTGATCTCGGGCAGCACGGATACGAGATAGGCGATGCTTTGCAGCGTTTTACCCAACCCCATATCGTCCGCCAAAATACCGCCGAACCGGTAATGAGCCAGCGTTCTGAGCCACTGATAGCCGAATTTCTGATAGTCTCGCATAATGGCGTCAAGGGATTTCGGAACGGGGAAGTCGAGGCTGTCCGGGTTTCGCATATTATCCAACAGGCTGCGCAGCGACTTGCCCAGCTTCAAGACGGGATCGCGGTTATCCCCGTCGATCAGATGCAGCCCGCGCACGGCGGGAAGCTGGAACTCCGCTCCGGTCAGACTGCCCTTGTCTACCTTCATCACAGCGATAAAACGATTGATCGCCTCGTAATCGGGCGTCTCCAGCGGCATCAGCGCTCCATTAGGAAGCTTGTAGTATCTTCGCTTGTCGCTTAGCGATTGGATCAGGTTGCGGATCTCCGTCACCGGCACGCCGTCCAGCTCGAACTTGCATTCCAGCCAGTTGGTCCGTTCGTCTACGTCAACGCGGATTCTCGGAGGGGCATGCCCGACGTGAAGCCTGATTTTTATCGCGGTGGTCGCGTATACCTTCAACAGCTGCTCAAGCTGCGGAATGATATGATACAGAAAATCGTACTGACCTTCCTCGTCCTCCATGAAATAGCCGCTTTCCGTTTTCATGAAATTCGCCTGCTCCATCAAGTCGAGAATACGGGCTTCCTTGTCGCTTTCACGCATGAGAATTCGGTTGATTCCGCGTCCGGCCCGGGCGTTATCCAGCGGATTGATGACGATTTCGCCATAATGGAATTCGAGTCCGGCCAGCAGCCGGTCTCTTACGCGATCCAAATATAGCTTTGCTTTAAGAGGCGCCTGCACGACTTGCTCGGAGACCGCTTGGGATAGCCTGACGCTGCCGAGCCCCATCAAGCCGGGAACGACTTTCTCCATAAAAGGGGCCATTTGTTCGGACGAGACCCGAATGGTGCGGGCATCGCGCGCGTTGGCCAGCATTTTCTGAAGCTCGGAGAGCCGTCTGCATGGCTCGGGCTTCAGCTTGAGCAGTGCGCCGTCGGTAAGGACTAGGCCGTACGATTCCAGTACGATAAGCCGGTCGAGCCCTTGAACGTTCAGGCGATATCCCGAAGGCTCAGCTCCGGCGAAGCCGCCGTCCTGTTCAAGCTCGAACAGCAGGGGCATAGGCATGTCGGAGAAGCGGAGGCCTTCATAGGAAAAGCCGTCGTATTCGAGTCTTACGGACGAAGCCTGGGTCAACAGAGGCGCAAGCTCCTCCCACACGGACGGAGGAATCAGGAGCGTGCGATCTCCGCCGGCAGGGGTCGTATGTGAAGCAAAACCTCCAGAAGTGTCGCGGTACATTTTCTCGTTACGGTGGAGCTCGATCAGTTGGCGAATGATGGCGTCGTTCGTTTCGTGAAAACAGTGCAGCTCAGGGTCGTAAGTAAAATACCGGGAGCATTCGTACTGTTCGCGCAGAGCGATACGATCTAGGAATTCACGCAGCTTCGGGACGACATAAGTACGCTTGGAGCCGACTCTTAGCTCTATGGAAAACATATTTTTACGAAATCCGTAATGGAACAGACTGACGATAAATTCCACGCTAAGCGGCTCTCGCGCATCGAAGATCGTCGACGCCCGGCTGGGGCGGACGGGCTTGGTATCGAACAAATCTAGCATAACGGTAGTTAATGCAGCATCCGTAGGGGCGCCAGAAGCTCTCGTGCTGTCCGGGAAAATCGGCTGTCCCGGTTGGTTTAGGCGATTAGGACGAGCGACGGATTGTGTAGCGCTTATTGGCGATTTGTCGGCCCCGGCTAATTGTCCCGATTGCTGAAGCTCGTACAGACTGAGCAGCGTGGCGGCGATATGGCGGCAGCTCTGGCTGGCGGAGAGATTAAGGTTAAGACATTCGCAGTCGGTGCGAATGTCCCCGTTGTCGTCGGCGCGAATATCGACGCGAAACCGCGAGTGGGTACCTTTAACTGTAGCCGTACAGATGCGGAGGGCAGGATCGTAGTCGGCGATCGTCACTTTGCCCGCGCGGCAATCGACCTCTCCCCGTTCATAGGAGTAGGCGCCGCACATGGTTTTAATCTTTTTTTTCGTCAATTGAAAGCTCATAAGCGGACTCCTGATCTGGTCTTGTTGTCCCCATGATACCAGATTCCAGGACCGTAGACGACAATGATGGCAAGGTGGCGGTTTGTTTGACGGCAGCAAAAAGGGACCGACTCATAAGCAGGTTCATCCTTTCGGAAGACTCTTTACTTATGAGACAGCCCCTTTCTGGGTAGAATTACGCTAAATCTTCATGCAGCTCCCATTATTTCGCGGTCAGATTAATGTGATCCAGATCGGTATCGTTGTTGAAAATAAAGGATAACAGGTAATCGCCGCGTTTATAGACGACTTTTTTCTGGACGAGCTTACCGTTCTTAATCGTTTTTGTAGCGTCGGGACGGCCCCAATTGTGCACGAGCATTTTCAGGGTGATTCCTCCGATATTCGTCTGCCGCTCCACGTTCGTGCCGAAATAGCGGAGCTCGCGTATTTTGTTCAACTTATAGCTGACAGCGTAGCCTGGATGCCCCATTTCTGCATGGTAAACATCGAAAGCATCGGAGTCTTTGCCCGGAAGCTCGGGTTCGCCGATTTGTTTCTGTACATCCTTGCGCGTGCTGACGCCGACGGTCAGACCGGCCATTGCTCCGGGAAATTGACCTTTAAGAGCCGGTTTATAAAAGCTGTTCAAGGTTTGCAGGGCTTGAGCTTTAGCCTGGGCCTGATCGTCCTTGACAGCTGCTGCGGATACGGATGGGGACGCGAGCGGATGACCTGAAGCTCCGATTAAGCCAAATGCTACCGCTGCGGATAAGAACACGACGCCCGTCGATTTCTTGAAATGCTTCATGTGAATGTCCTCCCTAGATGTCTGGATAAAAGCACGTGTACATAAAATAGACGGGTTTTCGGAAGATGAAGTTGCAAGGTTATTAGTGGCATCTTACAAAACCGAGCACATCTCCGGCAGGCGAATCGGGTTATTTACGACGCGCACGCAGCAGAGGAGCTTCTCACGTGGCAACGCAAAAAGTCCGCTGCTCTTAAGAGAGCAACGGATCGAAGCGGGGAATCCGCGCCCTCTTTCCTTTATTTTGAACCAAGAAAAGGGGGATTATGAGGCGGAATCCATTAATGAAGTTAAGGCATTTTTTGAGAAGAAGGCTATTCCCGTTCCGCTAGATTGGCGAGCGAGCGCAGCCGCTCTTTGCGTCCGGGCAATTGGGACAGAAAGATGCGCAAGTCGGGGAAATCGCTCAGATTTAATGTGTAGTAAACCCATTGGCCGCGTTTTTCCTCGCTGATGAGTCCGGCTGTTCGAAGCTTGCGAAGATGCTGGCTCGCGTTGGGCTGACTTGTACCCAGCAACTCTACGATGTCCGAGACGCATAAGTCTTTTTCCTGCAGCAGCCCCAAAATAGCTAACCTGGTACGATCCCCCAACAGCTTCAACAGCTCCGCCATTTGGCCCAATCGATCGCTCATTTCCCCAACTCCCTCTGTCCGCTTAGACTCTGGTTGAAATAATAGATTCGTGCATAATGATATATTAATTTATAACATAAAAGATAAACCAGATAAAGATTTGCGAGGCCTATATGAGCAGTATGCGGGCAGTTTGGCGTTATCGGGATAAGGAAGAGTAGTATATGGTGCGAATGGCGGCGGTGGGGGGGCGGATATGGAGGGGCGTGAGGCGGGCTGACGGTCGGTAAAAGGATTGGAGGGGATAGGGCACGCAGCGTGCTGACGGTCGGGTAATAGGAGAGAAAGTGTGTGTCGGAGATAGGCCATTGTTGTGAGGTTAAGCAATCTATGTGTATCCCAGTCCATTAGGAGATTAAACACTTGGCCTTCATCCCGCGGCATGGATAGCGCCGAGGCACTTATTTGGCCTCCGCTCCCCCGTTTGGAGAGCGTGGGGGCACTTTCTTGGCCTTCACCCCGCGGCATGGCGAGCGCGGAGGCACTTATTTGGCCTCCGTCCCTCCTTTTGGCGAGCGTGGGGCACTTTCTTGGCCTTCATCCCGCGGCATGGGGGGCGCCGAGGTGCTTTTTTGGCCCGCGGCCCGCCAAAGCACAATCTAATCGTCCGGGCCTACGAGCGACAATAATGGTCGGCCGCCTCCGCAGCTTGGCTCCAATCCGCCATCGCAGCCGGGCGGTGGAGGATGATTTTTATCTAAGCCGATTTGATGCGGGAGAAGAAGCCGGAGATGGCCATTTCGGCGGCTCCCATCATGGCGGAGCGTTCGCCTAGCTCGGCGAAGAGAAACTGCGCCTTGCGCAGGTGGAAGCCTAGAGCGCGCTGCACGACAGTTTGGCGCAAAGCGTTCTCTAGCCACGGGCGGGCTTGGCTTAGCCGGTTGCCGATAATGACGGCGTCTGGGTTGAAGATGTTGACGATGTTCGCGATCCCGATGCCCAAATATTCGCCGATGTCGGCGAAGAGCTCTTGGACGTCCTGCCTTCCCGAGCTGGCCGCGGCCAGCAGCTGTTCCAAGTCGTCGAAGCCGAGCGAAGAAGCCTGCTTTAGCAGCGCACGCTCCGAGGCGTACAGCTCCCAGCAGCCTCGATTGCCGCAGGCGCAGCTTTGACCGTGAGCTTCGATAGACAGATGCCCCATCTCTCCCGAGAAGCCTGTCGTGCCTTTATAGAGCGATTTGTTCAAAATAAGCCCGGTACCGATTCCGATCCCGACGCTGACATAGACCAGATTGGCGATGTTGCGTCCGGCACCGTATTTTTGCTCGCCAAGCGCGCCCGCGTTGGCCTCGTTATCGATGATGACGGGCAGGCCGAAGCGCTCTGTCAGCATGCGCTGCAGCGGAATGTCCCGCCATTGCAGGTTGGGTGCGAACAGGATCGTTCCGTGCTCGTCGACGATGCCGGGAACGCCCGCTCCGATACCGACGATTCCGTAAGGGCTGGGCGGCGCTTCGGCGATCAGCGCTTCGACGCAGCCGCACAATTGCTCGAATACCGCTTCCGGCTCCGAATCGCGAAGAGGGGAAGTTTGCTCAGCAAGGATAACGCCCCGCATATCGACGAGCGCGCCGCGGACATAGTTGACCCCCAGATCGATGCCTATCGCATATCCGGAAGCGGCGACGAATTCGAGCATGACCGGCTTGCGCCCGCCGCTCGACTGGCCCGTTCCGATTTCCCGTACGAGCGAGCCGTCGATCAGATCCTGCACCAGGCTGGACACGGTTGCTTTATTAAGCCCGGTTTGCTCCGAGATTTGCGCGCGGGACAGGGGGGCTCCCCGCAAAATACTTTCCAGCACGATGGCTGTATTGATTCGTTTAATGAGCGCTTGATCGCCCGTAGGTGTCGTCATAGCGGCGCAGAAGCTCCTTCGGCTCGGATAGAGTGGCTTGGACGTGACTC
>Ga0256901_1001704_pt1 | contig 10694 bp, 5 predicted proteins | sample MC6MC0689MT_FD_190200 | JGI IMG/M metagenome (GOLD analysis project Ga0256901, IMG submission 190200) | Metatranscriptome of enriched soil aggregate microbial communities from Iowa State University, Ames, United States - MC6-MC0689-MT... | ecosystem: Environmental > Terrestrial > Soil >... | reverse complement strand
TTTTTTCTTTTTTTTTTTTTTCGCTTTTTTTTGTTTATTAATATAATTCTCTATGACTGATAGATAGAGTGGGGTTTCAATCATTTTGTAACTCAAGGGTCAAAGTTTTTTTGTTTTTTTATAATATCCTCATGATCACAGTTAATTTGGATATTTATGTCGGTATTTGATTCGAATGGGAATATTACAATAGCACCCGATATAATCCTGATGAGAATGTCACCATCTTAGTTGGAAATCCATTGAAACTCGTTCTGAGAAGAGAGCAAATATAGTAAGAGGAAAATACAGCTTGTGTGTGTTTTGGCCATCGCAACAGAAATTTCATTTTTTTGGGCTCGCCATAACCTCACCAACTCTTTTTTACTCGATGAGACTGCGTGCTTGAGTCTTTTCTTGCTGTTTGACAGGTCTTTTTGGCATTCTGATCATATTTCTAGAATTCGTTTCATTTTTGTAGATTTTTTTCCCAAATTTATCGGCGCCAAAGACAAAAATTGGAAAAATACAAAAGAACTTTTTTCTTTGAATTCGGATAATATCAAATCTTTTATTAGTCTTCAATCAGCAGTGGGATTTGTCACAAATGGGAGCTTGAACCAGTGAATAATGAGGACACTCCCTGGTCCGTTGTGTAATATGAAATGTATTGTGATCAAAACAACAGAAATAAATTAAAAAATGGAGGGTGGTTGTTAAGGAAAACAATAAAATCAGTGGGTATAAAATAGATACGTAAAAAGGCACTCTAAATCGGAGGAGACACTGTGATGAAACAAGTGTGAAGATACAAAAAAACAAAGCTTGATTGCTGTTAGGTATGATGCACAAAAACCATGGAAAAATAATTAAATTGAAAAAATCAAAGTCTTTGTGGAAAAGGTGGGGAAGAGAGGCAGCAAAATGATAGCTTTTTGCAATAACCAAAAGCGACCAAAATCCAAATAAATAAACAAATCCAATATATTTGGCGGAGTGAAAAAAAAAAAAAACCAAAAAAAAACAATTGATTTTTTTACTTTTTAGCATTAGCTTCAATTTTTTCACCAGCTTCAGTAATAGTTTGTTGGAAGGCCTTAGTTTCATTTTCAGTCATCAATTTAGGCGCTTCAGTAATGGTATCTTTCTTAATAGCTTCAAGAACTTGTTGATCTAAATCAGTTTTTGATTTGTTTTTTAAAACTTGACCCATTTCATGAGATTTGTCTTCAATTTGTTCTAATTTGTGAGCATCAATATCATCTTGTTTTTGTTGATCAATAAATTTTTGATCAGGGACTTTGGTTACAGCTTGATTACACATAAGTGCAATAAATTGTAAACCAGCTAAAGTCACAAAAACGGTATTATACAAATACGGAGTTGGATCAGGGGTCCCGCTAGGGACAACTTCCATTAATTTTTCAATAGAAATTGATTTGGAAGCCATTAATTCGCTTAAGCGATCAGGGGTTGCACCAAATTTTGCAACAAAAGTACCAATATCAACCTTTGAGGTTAAGTCCTCAATAGCTTGTTTAGTAGCCATCTCACGGAGAGTGGTAACGGTTAACGGACCTAAATAACCAGAAATCATTAAATATGATAATAATTGACCAGCGTTTGCCGCGGAGAATTTAGGACCATAAAGGTCAACTAAATAAGCCGGTGAGATTGCAGCAGACCCACCAAAACATGCAATTGCAAGACATACAGACCCATAGAAAACACCAAGTGGGAGTAAAGATGATTGCATATCGACACCTTGTTCTAAAAGTGATGCAGCGAAGGGGATACCAAGATAAAATGGGATAGATAGCCCCCACATGAGATTAAATGCGCGTTTACGGCCAATTTTATCAGAAACTGCACCCCAACCAAGACGGCCAGAAAGATTGAAGGCAGAAATCATTGAGACAAAAGTTGCGGCAAAAGCTGATGTGACAAGTAATGGATATTGTACACCATAGACATCTAACATGAGATTCTTTGCGGAACCGATAATTGCATATGCTGCGGCGGAGTTACAGAGTAAACCACCCCAAATTGCCCAATATTGAGGAGTCTTTAAGACATTCCCTGGTTTTAAATCACCAGCAGTAGCAACATAGTCAAATTTTGGCTTAGCAACAGCTACAGTCGTCGATGAAGTAGAGTTATCAGTTGCAGTTTGAGCAGCAGAATCAGTTTTGGTGTCTTTAGAAGCATCATTTGAAGCATCTTTAGGATCAGTTTTTTTCGCAATGCTATCAGTTGCAGTTTGAACAGCTTTTTTGACTTTTTCAACAATTGGTTTGATATTTCCAGGTGCTGTAGGGTCATATCTTTCATGAGGTAATCTGAAAATAAAAGATGCCATACCGATAGCAACGGTATATATTGCACCGAGAGCTAAAAAGGTATTAGAGATCCCAGTATCACCAGATCCGACAAGATATAAACCTTCTTCAAGAGTCTCACCAACTTTACCTAATTATTTCAATGAAGATTGCGTAACAACAACAACTTCTTGACTAACACCATCAATAGTTGCCATTAATTTACCGTTAATGAGTTCAGTTTGATACTGAGCAGCATCACCAACACGTTTTGGTAATTTACGAAAGACGCCCAAAAATTTTTCAATAAATTGAGCGGCAAAAATACCCGCAGCGCCAAACCCAACAATACCTAAAGAACTCGCTAACCCACGACGATCAGGGAACCACTTCATTAACGCAGCAACTGGACCGACGTATGAGATACCAACGGCAGAACCAGCCATGAGACCATAGCCAACATAGAGCAATGGTAATGTATGTGTTGATGCAGCCAATGCCGCTAATGAGAAACCACCGCCGAATAACCCAGCACCCATTAACGATGTAATACGAGGACCAAACTTTTCATTAATACCTAAACGACCAGAAAGGAATGACATTGTACCAAAAGTAGCCATTGTTGTTGAGAAAATTGGCATAACTTGTGATAGGGACCAATCTGAGGCAGCGGATTCAACAACACCATTTGCAAGCATTAATGGTGGGTTGAATAAAGACCATGCGAAGACAGAACCGAGAGAAAGATGGGTTAATAATGCTGCGGGAATCATAAGGTTACGATTGAAGTTTTTGTGTTGTTCTGGGGTAAGTGTGATGTCTGCAGCGGAACTGAGACCAAGTTTTTGTAAAAATGACTTTTTAACAACGACATCGGATTGAGCTGTACTAAATTGACGGGAAATGATTGGGATTTGGCGATTGATTGTTAATGGGATACGTCTTTGAGGGAGGGATGCAGTGGATGTCGCAATTGGGATTGTAAGGGGGATTGAAGTTGAGATTTTGCGTTGGTGGAATGGTTGTTTAACTTTAGCACGGATTGATAAACGTGCTTTGGTCTTTTGATGTGGGGAAGCCTTTTTTGTCGCTTTTGCGGGGGATGTTGTTGGTGTCTTTTTTTGGATAGTTTTGTGCATCTTGACAAGATGGATATTCGGGGGGGAAGATTGATCGATATTGTTATCAAGTAGGGGTGATTGGATGTATATATGTTTGTTTGGTGTGGTTTATATGGGTTAATCTGAGACGGGAGAAAGATGAATTGAAGATTTGAGAGAATGGAAAAAAAAAACAAAAAAAAATGCAATTTTGAGCAACGTAGGCTGTGTCAAATCAAATAAAAAAAGGTAGTAATGAAAGGAATTAAGTTAGGTGATATAGATTTAACTCGATTTGTAAAACTTGGAGACTATCTAGATGTTGAAATTCAAAATGAGAAAAATCGAGGATCGACGAGGTGATTGTTTAGGCAGGAGTGAAAATTGATCCAATCAATGGAAAAGGGTCGAATTGGTAAATATTATTAGGTGAACCTGTATCAATGCGTGGAACCAAATTGTAAGGGGAAAATTGTTGGAAGTAAAAAAACATTCAAATTGAAAATGTGTTAAATTTGGGGTATAAGTCTCATATAAATGGAATCTCGGTTGGGAAAATTGCATATTATCTGAATTGACATGTGGAAGTTTGTAGTATATAGCAGCTGTAGTGTATATAACAGATTTGAGGTTGGAATTTCAATCTGTTTTTTGTTTTTTGTTTTTTGTTTTTTTGTTTTTTTGTTTTTTTGGCAAAAAATGCTCAAGGATTTTACCAAACAAATGGGCCTTATCTTATTAGAATTACGGTATAACCACACCATATTTCCAAATCAGAAAACATAAACCTTCGTATCACCATTACATTCCATGTGTAACATTTTGGCCTTCGTATTCTGTTTAAATTTATCGCAATGCGATTTATTTTTGGTTTTTTTCATTTTGTCATCAAAACGTTTTTTGAATTCTCTCCCCTAACTGGTTTGGTATTATCTAGATTCATCTCGTTTCTTCACTAATACATCGACATTTTCATGGTGATATAATTTTACACAATATTCTCACCACAATGCGCCGAAATTTGCACATTTAAAGTGTTTTTTTCGACTTTGCTGGAAACCAAATTTTTTCTTGTTTTTTGGGGAAATTTTTTCGCAAGTTTTCATTTGTTCAGAAAAGCGTAAACAAAAGAATCCTATGTGCATCCCAGCGCATTGGGTGAAGAATATTCTCAAGTTGGAGCAGTATGCGAAAGTATTTTATTGATTAGTCACTTTTTGTTCTTCTTTTTATCCCATCTCTATTGTTCAAACATATTTAGTTCTCCCCTTACCTCCTTCCCCCCCCCCCCCACATTATTTTACCCACACCATAGATAGTATTCCAAGCTTATAATATTAATTCCACGTCTTAGTCTTCTCCTCCTCCTTTCCATTTTCTTAAAAGTTTCCTAAAGCAAAAACAAAAAAAACAGTAAACAAAGCTGAGAAAAGCTTAACAAAATACAATCATCAACCATGGGGATCCCAAAATATTTCCGTTCAATCTCTGAACGTTTCCCATTAATTAATCAAACAATTAATATGGGTCTTCGTCCAGAAATTGATTGTCTTTATCTTGATATGAATGGTATTGTCCATACTGCTACCCATGCCAATGGTAACAACGATATTGACCAATTAAGTGAAGCACAGATGTTTTTACAAATTTTTCAATACATTGAACAATTAATTGAACTCGCTCAACCACAACAGTTATTATATATGGCTCTAGATGGTGTTGCACCACGTGCAAAAATGAATCAACAACGTCAACGTCGTTTTAGATCCGGACAAGCTTTACAACAACGCGTTGAGGAACAAATATTAATCGGTGCTGAAACTGGACAATCCGTTGAGGTGTTTGATACAAATTGTATTACTCCCGGTACTGAATTTATGGATAGATTATCCGCTCATATTCAATATTATATCCGCCGTAGAATGAAAGAAGATCAAAAATGGCAAAAATTAAAAGTTATCTTTTCTGGTTCTGATTCTATCGGGGAAGGTGAACATAAAATTATGGCTTATATCCGCGCTCAACGTATGCGTGATGATTATAACCCTAATCTTAGACATTGTATTTATGGTTTAGATGCGGATTTAATTATGTTATCATTGGCTTCACATGAACATAATACTGTTCTATTACGTGAAGAAGTCATCTTTGGTCAACAAAGTGATAAATATAAACAACGTAAACATTTATTAAAACCGGGTCAATTTCAATTTTTACACATTTCATTATTTCGTGAATATTTGGACTATGATTTAAATTTTTCTGCTGATTGTGATTGGTATGATTTGGAACGTGTTATTGATGATTTTGTTTTATTATCTTATCTTGCTGGTAATGATTTTTTACCATCATTACCTAGTATTCGTATCGGTTTAGGTTCTTTAGATGTTATTTTTGCCGTTTATCGTCAAAATATTGTTGCTATGGGTGGTTATCTTACCGCATATGGTGCAATCAACATTGAGCGTTTAATTCAATATTTTGGTTACTTATCTCAACATGAAGAAGCATTATTACATGCTGTTAATGATGATACTCGTCGTATTAATGAATTTAAAGCCGAACAGCTCGGTTTAGAAGATGATGGCTCAACTCAATTCCGGATTGATCCAGCAACTGGGTTAAAAATTGCTGTTTTTGAACAAGTTGCTGAACCCATTCCGAATTTCACCGATGGGGAAAGCATCCCATTAGATGCATTATTCGGGATGACTTTGGAAGACGGTGTTATTAATCAAGATAAAGTTGAACAATTGGCAAAGGCTCAAGCTAATGAATTCATGGATAAGTTAGAAGATCAGATGGAATTTCACAGTATGAGTTTAGAAGAATTAGCTGATTTGGATCAAAATAAACCACAAAGAGATGATTCATTTGATGAGTTATTATCAAAGGGCTTTTTTTATGATGATGAAAAGGATGAATTAATTCGTATCACTGATGAAGTTACAATTGAAAATTATTATTATAAATTTTTACCAGAAGTAGCTAAAGGTGGTCAAGATTCAATTGAAAAATTATGTATTGATTATATTGAGGGTTTGTATTGGGTTTATAAGTATTATTATCAATGTGTACCTTCTTGGAAGTGGCAATTTACTCATTATGAAGCACCATTGTTAACTTCCTTGGCTAAAATCAATCACCAAAATTGTAAATTTGAATTTGATATTGGTAAACCGTTTACCCCGATGCAACAATTAATGGGTGTTTTACCACCTCAATCTGCCGGGTTATTACCAAAGCCATTAAGACCTTTGATGTTAGAAAGTGATTCTAAAATTAACCACTTTTATCCTCTTGTTTTTGATGTCGATATGACTGGTAAAAGATGGGAACATGAAGGTGTTGCTAAAATCCCATTTATTGATGAAGATTTATTAATTTCAACAATGAATGAACAAGTTTTGAATTTATTTGATCCATTTCGTCAAATTGCTTCGGGTCAAAACGAATCTCAATTTTTAAAACCAAATGAATCTCGTCGTAATATTAACTCACAAGGTGATATGTTATTTGAATATGATCCATCCATTACTACCCCTTATCAATTAGTACAAGGTTATACTCAAATTTTACGCCTAACTGGATCTATTCCTGAAGCTGATTTAAGACTCTATGAAGGTCATCAAGAAGAAACTAATCCGTTATATTTCGCTGATTTACCACAATGTCCAGTTAAATGTACTTTGTATATTAATTCCCAAATATCCCCACAACCTCAACATTTATTTAACAAATTTGGTATTTATGGTGATGTTGCTAATGATGAATATAAGACATTTGTTATGACTCGTGTTCAGGACAATCCGTTTATTTTGACCGAATATAAGAACGAATTTACTAAGGCTTCTTTCCAAGATGCTATTGCATGGGATAATGCTTATATTAATGGTAAAGTCTTAGATGTACCTCGTTTTGTACCAATTCGTTTGTTGTTTTCGCAACAACCATTACCGGGGTACCCAACACTTAAAATTATTTTACAATCTTATAAAGATGGTAAAGATCATCCATTAAGACGTGATGAATCCCGTGTTAAACCGAAAAACAAAAGATTCCGCCAAAAAGAGGAACAAATTTCAATTGATGATCTCTTTGATAATGCACAAGATGATTGTGAAGTTCAAATTGATGAAAACGCTCCAGTAACTGTTTTTTCGCGTTTACCAATTATGGTTTTTGGTAAAAAATCGCTCATGCCATCATTATCAATCTCATTTAAGCATGACCCTCATGTTTTGATGTATAATCAACAATATCTTGAACGTACACGTATTAATGATGGTTTAAATAAGATTCAAAAGACATCCCCAATTGCACTTCAAGCACGTAAAACTGCATATTCCGCTGCATCATTTTCACAATTAGATCAAGTTGCAAACCGTTTTCAACCTGGCCGTATTGTTTGGGCTGATTTTCCCTATTTACGCCCTGGGAGAGTTGAATTTATCTGTAATGGTGAAACTGTTGCTGTCCCATTATCATATTCTGACTCATCTATGCCATCATATGCAAATACTGACTCCGGTTTGAATTATAAAATTATTCCAATGACTCCATTCCATCGCAAGGTTTATTATAATGAACAACAAGCTATGATGGCTAGATATAAACACATGTTGGGTATTAATATTGAACAACATCAATGTAAGGTTATTGTATGTATTGCACCATTACTTGATATGATTACAACTCGATCTGGTGAATTAGAACCACGTTTTGATACTGAATATCACTCACGTAAAACAACTCAAGCTTCTTCACAAAATGGTATTAGTGCTCAATATGGGAATTTGAACCCATTACCAGGTTTAATCTTTAATATCCCACAACTTGTTTGGGCTTCTCCACCAGTTCAACCCGATTCTCGTTGGATGTTAAATGCGAGACAACCTCTTGAAAGTTCATATACTAAAGGCGCTAGTGTTGTTGGGTTAACACAAGATACTTATGGTTATTTAGGTGTTGTCGATAAGGTTATTAAACCTATTGTTGATTCTAATCAACAATTAAGTGCGGAACAATTAGATGCAATTTCTAAGCCAAAGATTCAAGTCAATTGGCAACAGATCCCACCGTCTGTACCATTATTATTACAAACTAATCAATCCGGTGGGGTTTCAATGTCTGAAAGATTAAACATTTTTGCACAAATTGCACAATTAACTAAATTACGTTTTTTCCCCGCGTTTGAATTATCACGTGCTTTGGGTATTTCTGGTAAGACTTTATTCCGTATTACTGATACTATCTTTTTCAAAATTGGCTATAAACAATACAATATCGGGTTACAATTACATGCAAATAAACATTCCTTGTTGTTGCCGGATTATTGCCGTTATGTTAACCAATGGTTATTAGATAATGCTCAAAGTCAATCTGGTGCTTCTAATCCTCAACAAAATGAACGCAGTGTTGGGGATGCTGGGGATAGATGGGAATATTCTCATTTAGCTGTTATTTTAATTAAAAAATTTTACCAAACTTTTCCAGAACTTTTCTACTATTTGGATGATTCACAAAATATTGCAATTGAAGGTAATATTGATGTTGGTGATTTACTTATGTATACTTGGCAACGACAAAAAAGATCTGATCCTGATTATGAACAACCCTTTACTGTTAAACATCAAATTCCTTCAACATTAAAAGAAGCTTATCTTTCCCGTGTTCAAAACTTCATCAAAACCTTAGGTTTGGGTGATAGCGTTATGGTTTCAACTACCTCACGTCAATTAAATACAATGACCGTACGTAAACTTGAACAAATGATTTTATCCGGACTTACTAAGAAGGAAGATGAAGTTGTCGAAATTCGTCCTACTGCTCTTGCTGTTGGTGGTGCTGCTTCCCAACCAATTTCGTTAAATGCTGGTCAAATTAAAACAATTTTACAACCAATTCCTTATACTCCTCAAGCTCATTTAGATGCGAATAAGGAACGTTTTGAAAACGTTGATAAAAATCAAGATATTAAAAGTGAACATTTACAATTTGATCTTGGTGAGTTATTACTCCCATCAACTAAACATCCATATTGCCCATTAGAATCATTGCGTAATGTTTTATTATCTGATGTATTTACCAACGCGGGGGGTTCATCTTCATCTTCTGCATCAAAACAACAATTTTTCCGTCTTTGTGATCGTGTTATGGTTTCTCGTTCTGATACACGTATTCCACTTGGGTCTACTGGGACGATTATTGGGTTACATAGTCAATTTTTACCATTATCTACCAATCAAACTCAAAGTGGTGATTTTGCTTTGAACGTTCAAGGTGGGGAAAATTTATTTTTGGAAATTTTATTAGATGCCCCAAGTCTTGTTGCAACAACATTACGTGGTAAGACAATTTCCCCGCTTGGTGTGTTAGTCCCGGCTACAACTGTTTTGAACTTAGCTCAACCTGTTTGGATGTTGGAAAGACAAACTCAAGAATTGGCTATCCTTGGGTATGAAGAATTATCTCATCTCCCACAGGCTGCTCCAGCTCAAAGAGCTACTAGACAACCTAGACAGCCAAGACAACCTAGACAACAACAAACAGATGGTCAACAACAATTTGAAGAACAAAAGTATCAACAACAACAACAACAACAACAACAACAAAAACCACGTATTGTCAAGACTCCGGTTACCACTGCTGCACCTGTTACTGCGCCTGTTGTTACCGCTGCACCTGTTGTTGCTAAACCTGTCACTGCTGCTCCAGTTGCTGCTAAACCTGTTGTTGCTAAACCTGTTACCGCTGCACCAGTTGCTGCTACTTCCGTCCCGGTTGTTGCTAAACCTGTTACCGCTGCACCAGTCCCAGCTCCACCAAAGGCTGTTGTTGATAACAGCGTCGAAACTGCTCTCGATGATTTCTTGGATGCTTTTGAATAAACTGAACCGAACCAAACCCTAAAATCTTTGAACCTTTATTATTTACTCTTTCTTTTGCACTTCTTACGATAAATTTGCATATATCTTTTTATATTTATCATCTTTTGTACATTCTTTTGACTGTTTAAAATTTATACCATGATAGCGTTATTTTCTTGCTCTTTTTTTTTTTCTTTGATTTTTCTTTGATATTTAAAAATCGTTGTCGGTTTTTTTTAAAACTCTGTTTTCATCTCCTCATTATATCACTATTTACTCATCCAATTTTTATAATAAACGATTATTTATCTTCTTTTTGAACCAAAATAACTCGATAGATACATATACGTCATGAAAGCAAATGTTTGAAACAAACAAAAAAAGTGAAAGGGGCAAAACATCACCATGACTTGTTTGGGTTTATCCTC
>Ga0256901_1001703_pt1 | contig 10696 bp, 1 predicted proteins | sample MC6MC0689MT_FD_190200 | JGI IMG/M metagenome (GOLD analysis project Ga0256901, IMG submission 190200) | Metatranscriptome of enriched soil aggregate microbial communities from Iowa State University, Ames, United States - MC6-MC0689-MT... | ecosystem: Environmental > Terrestrial > Soil >... | reverse complement strand
GGTCCCGAAATGTTCAAAAAGATATTCTTTTCGGAAAAAAAATTTGTTGAATTTTTCATGGAAAGGTTTCCCAAAGAAAAGAGTTGATGGGATGGGATTTGTGATGGTAGTGGTGGTGGTTGTAGTGATGGTGGTTGTAGTGGCTGTGAGGTAAAACCACCATTGGAAGATTTACAACAGTTCAAGTCGGAAAGAACTTGAGGTTGGTTATTATTACCATGGGTTGATTCCTCCGGATTGTTTTGATGGCCGGCGAGTACACTGGCTTCAAAAAGTAAATCACCATGGAGCAAACGTATTTGAGTCGGGAGATTTGTGAGAGGGGATATAATATCATGATTTTTTGTGTGGGAGGAATTGCGAGCATCATCATCGGCATCATCATCATTATCATCATCATCACGAATGCAAGACGATAATGGCGGTCTATAATGATTAATAAGGGCGTCATACTCATGATGAATATTGATTGGAACAAAAGAATGGAATAATAATTCAAAAATTGGTTTGGATATATTTTTTAATTTGATCCAAAAATCACCACTTTGCCAAGGTAAAAGTGGCCCTTGTTGAAAAATGGAAAAGTGTGAAATATATGAATTATTTAATCTTGCAAATACATTTTTGGCGGCATGGTTATTATTATTCGCATTATTCGTGTTATTCTCATTATTCGCAGGTAAAGATGAGGATGTGTTATACCCAAACCATTCAATAAGATGGGTATAAATCTGATTTGAACGTAAAAAAGTAGTCTTGATTGATGAATAAGTGGTTTGAAAAAGGTTGACAATTTTTACCAAAACTGTCTGAAAATGCTCAAAAAATGATTTCAAAATATCAACATAGGCTTTAGTACGAGATAAAATGATAACATCGTTAAAACTATATAATGATGTGGACTTATCAGTAAAGGTATTATTATAGAGCGGGTTATAGGGGGAATTTTTATGCGTAAGTAAAAAATGTGAAAATAAATCAATATTACTCGACATTCCATATCTTTGTTGCCAAAGGTTATCTTTACGATCAAAATTGAGATTTGTGCCTGTACTATCACACTCTACTAAATTCCTAACACTTTCAAAATCAAAATTAAATAACTCTGGTCTTAGTTTTGTAATTATTGGGCCTTGACCAGTAAGTTGTAGAATTGTTTGAATAACAAACATTGCTTCTTGATGACGTGTAGTACATTCAATTAATAACGGTTTTGTTTTATGGGGAACAGTTGGAGTCGATGGGTGATACATTGTACCATTATTTTGATTATTATTCCGAAAATTGTAATTTTGGGATGTTGAAGGATTCTTCATAAAACTGTTCTGTACCATTTTAATTCTCGGAATGAATAAATTACTTAAATATACCACATCCGCGGTTGATCGATAATTCCGTTTTAAAGAGAAAATATTTTGATGTTGAAAATTGGAAAAAAAAGTTAAAAACCCATGTAAGTTTGCATTTCTCCAGGTATAAATGGATTGATTCGGGTCCCCAACAAGAAAGATTGATCGTAATTGTGCTAGTCTCTTGGGATGTAATTTTGGAGGGTTATATGAGGCAGTTTGAAGCTGTAACGTTTTGATTAGAATCGAATCTGTTGTTGCCGGTGTTGTTGTTGTTGTTGTTGGGGTGGTAGGAAGGAACGGATTGGATTCATTCGGTTCAACTTGGTTTAATAAAGGCGCAGTTAACGCCAAGAGTAAGATTTGTTGAAAATCGGAAGTATCTTGGCCTTCATCACATAAAACATGTTTAAATTTGAGTAAATCAATTGTATCAAGGAGGATCCCATCTAAGCAAATGTTTTGATACAAATGATGTGTAAATATTCCATGTTGAGTCATGTAGAGATATAATTTTGAAAATAATACTGAAAAGAATTGAAACAAAATAGGAACAGAGCTTGGAAGAGATGGGGTAAGGTTTAAAAGTGGGTCATGTTGCAATTTTGGGATATATGATGGGGGAGGAATATTATTAGAGGCGAAAGCGGTGGGGATAGTTGCGAAGAATTGGTTAAAAATCTGTGAAAATATTTCAAATGTTGAAAATTTGTTCAATTGATGTAAATTGCCGATAGAGTCGGGGAAGGTATTTATATTTGGAGAAAAATAAAGAGGCAATGAACCTGGATTAGAATAAAATGTTGGTTGGAAATGAGTGGAATGAATTGTATGAAGATTTGAATAAATTGTGAATATGCCCTTTTGCCTGAGAGAAAATAGTTTGAAATAAAATAACAATGTAAATCTGGGGGTAATCTTCTGGGTTGGGTGAACGTGAGAGCCAGGTTGATGATGCTGATGATGCTGATGATGACTCGTTGAGGGAAAAAACCCAAGAGAGGAATATTTTTTAATCAATTCGTTATAAATTGTTGTATTTGCGGTAATTAATAACAACCATCTGTTAAAATCAATGTTATATAAAGAAACAGTTTCATGTGTTGAAGGGATAGTAAATGAATCCGGAAATGAGAGATCTGACTGGCCATATTGATATTGGATATACCAATTTGAGGCTGGATTGAAAAATTCTTGTCTAAAAACGGCATCAATAAATAACAATAAACAATTACTATTATATAAACGGATAAATATACCTTCAAATGAATAAATTGATAATGACTTTTGTAAAAAAAATAATTCATTATTTTGAAAATTAATCCGTTCAATTGGTTCCATTTTTGTCATTTCAACATTTCCCCCACTGACGCCACTGACGCCACTACCACCACTATCACCACCACTACCAGGACTATCAACGTCACCAGAAATCATATTAGGCAAGAATAGTGTTGGATCCCACGATAAAAACATTGAAATTTGTAACAAATCAACAGGTCGGATATGAAATTCAAAACATTTTCCAATCAACTCAAATAAATCTCTCAAAATGAGCCCATTTTGAACTTCTTGTCTTTTTTCGGGTGGGATTTGATCCTTTTGGTTTAAATCATCATCAGGTTTGATATTAATACGAGGGAATAAAAATGGTGTATTACCAAATTGAAATAATGATGGGAGGGTATGCGGGGAAAGAAGGTTGTTGGTGTTGTCTGAATGGGTTTTGTTTTTGTAATCATGGTTGTTATTATTATCATCACCATCATCACCATCATCACCATCAATATCACATTGAAGTGCATTTCGGAGACAATTATGTGCATTTTGTCTGATGAGCCAAGATGGGTTCGGTAATGGTGTATTAATTGACGATGAAATGAGATGAGAAACGTGAAAAATAACATCTGAAGGATTATTTTGATTTTGTCCAAAATCAAGATTGATTTTTGCATCTTGAAGGGTTTCATTATTATCCAAAACGTTATAAAATTGTAGGAGTTGGTGAAAGAAATTCGTAAATGTAATATTCGTACCAAGTATGTAATCAATGCCAAGTTCTTGATGATGTTTAAAATTTGATAATAATAATTGTGTAAATTGGTGATATGAAAAATTACAAATCTCTTCAAAGGGGTATGGATTATCAGTTTTAAAATGTATCGTTTTGTCTTGATTGGTCATACTGTGAGATCCGTCCCCTTCATGATCGATTTTAAAAAAATCGTCCAAAATATCATCATCATCATTATCGTCAATACCAACCCCCATGTTAGACTCATTGGGGAGGGTTAAAGATGAAGTTGTTTTATCGGTTTCACCAGCAAGGATATTGCTACCACTGGTGAGAAAAAATGAAAAATATTGAAAAATAAGTTTGTTGGATTGAAAAATGTTTGGATTTGATTTGTTGGGGTGATTGTTCGTACTTACACCATTGCACCCTAAAAAATCTTGATATTGAAGCATTAATAGTAATAAGTCAGGTATATAACCCAAATCATTCGGAGTAGAGAAGTTAGAATGGGTTAAATTATCCTTAATATTGCCAATTTGAATAGCATGAGTGAATGATTGAAATATTGGTTTGATTACAGCATTACGAATTAACAAACGTACTTGGGTGATTAAATATAAACCTTGGAGATCAACTTGGTGATTGTTATCCTTCGTTTTTGTTTCAGTTTGGACTAATAATGCTGTTTTGGGTAAAATAAATTCATCAGTTTGATAATATAACAGTTGAATATTCATAAATGTGGTCAAAATATCAGGTTGGAATATCCCATAACCAAATGGTAATGATTTAATAATTGAATTCGACGATAATTCAATTGGACATTGTTTGGCAATATGGGAATATTTCGAGAAATAATTTTTAGATTTTTTTTTATTATTTTGTTCCTCAATATTATTATTGTTGATTTGTTTGTCAAGATCAGATTGACGAAATTTGTAAAAATTACCACCATTTCCAAGAAAAAAACTTGGAAATTGGGGACCACGTTGATAATCTTGTCGGGTACTGTTTTGGTTATCATCATCATTATCATCATTATCATTATGATTCGTATCTTTTCGAGAATTAATCTGATTGTGTATTTGTTGGGGTAGGATTGTTTCAGAATCATATAATGGGGTAAAAAAGGACCAATAATATGAAGGCGGTTTGTTACAGATAACAGTATGTGAAATGATATGTTTATTAATCCCATCAAAATCGTTATTAATTTGGATAAAAAAGTTATTTTTGAAATTAACAATGTTTTTACTCAGCACATGACCATCACGACCACGATAACCATCACCACGATAACCACCAACACCACCAATAAAGTTTAAATTCAACCAATAAGGTTTAATCATATCTTTCCATAAAATTAACCCAGATGGGTTAAAAAATGGTGATAATATTAATGAGTATAAATTACTGATATTTTTACCACCAAATGTAATTGGACCAAGTGAATGAGTCATCGGAAAAGTATAGACAATATTTTGTTGGATGGAATTTAATTGAAATAATTGTACTGAACCATATGGATATGTTGTTGATAAAAGTTGTGGGTTGGAAAGCAATGAGTGTTTATTTTGGACATTTGAATCGTTATGATTCAAAACGGATTTAATTTCATTTTGAAATGTTTCAATTTCGGAATAATTTTGGGTGTTATAATATTGTTTTGAAATTGTATTAAAATAATGTAGTGTAGGTGAGATATTAGAATGAGGAATAACAGTAGTAAATGGTATAATATAAGGTTGTTTTTCATATGGATGCAGTTTGGGGATATTAATTGTGTGCTTTGTTGGTGTGTTTTTAACAAGATTTTTGTTTTGTTCATCAGATTGGGAATGGTTTTGGTGTATCATGGAGGAAATATATTCATTAACTTGATTTGGGAATTTGTTAATGAGGTTATGAATATTATCGTTAATACGTTTAATATTATTGGAAAAGTGATTAGGGAAATATTCCAATTCTTTCAGCATTGATTCAAAATTGATATTCCCTTCAAACAATGATATTGACGACTGTATACGACCAATGCGTTGATTTATGAGGAAAAAATCATGTTGTGGGGGTAGATGTGAAATGTTGTGATTGGGGTTCGGGGAGTTTTTGTTATTTTCATAATGATGTTTTAAGGTTAGAAATGACCATAATGATGACAAGTAGGGGACATCCCAATGGTGACAATATTGAGATGACTCATCATTGGATTGTAAATGATGTGGATACATTATCAGTGGGGGCACTTTTGACAATGTCGAAAAATCATCGGAGTTTTGAAATGAAAATGATAATTTATAATCTTTTTTATATTTACTTGGTAATAATAAATGTCCCAAATAATGAACACTTGGAAGTAATGATTGAGTAATGAGTGTTGTGGATGGGATAAATCTTCCATTATTCAACAATTGATCGTTTAAGGGTAAAAACGTAATTGGTAAATCTAATAACCATGGTGATGGATGATAGTGACAAGATTGTAACGATGTAAACGGGATAAAACTATTCAAATTTTGATTACCATTAAAAAAAATATTACTTTGTTGGGATTTTTGATTTAAATTTTGAACATTATTTGTTTGAATGCTGTTTTGGTTCAAAATACCAGTCAAATACAGACCCCAATGACGACCAGACCCGTTTGAAGTAATAAATGTGGTTGAATGATTATACGCATTGGAATAATCCAGAAATGGATATACTGATGAATTTAAATAATCAATACAGAAATTTTTTAACAAGGATTGATAAAATGTTGGATTTTCGACAACATTGGGGATAAAAAAATTAATCTGTCGTAATAGAAATAAACAGAATGCGTTAAAGGTGGTTACTATGGGGGATTTGGTTGAAAACAGCGTTGTAATTGTTGGTGATAGTTCTAAAAATGACCTATTTGCATATTTTTCTTCAAATGATTCTAATAGATTCATTTGTAATTGAGATTGGGGGAGTAATTGTGGGGAGTTAGTATTCCCAGTGTGGTGGTGGCGATTACCAATTTTGTCATTTTGAATTTTTCTTTCCCATTCTGATCTAATCATTTCTATTTTCCCAAATACTTGTAAAAGTAATGAATGATACGTATTAAACCTTTTCGATAGTTCCAATTTTGCAGCTTTTGTAAATGTTATTGCAATAATTTCATCACCAGGGATTTTCCAATGGAATAATAAAAATAATAACCTCGCAATTAACACCCTTGTTTTTCCAGCACCCGGACCAGCAGTAACACTAACACATCCATATGGGATATTCGTAACTGTTTTTGATTGAGTATGATCTAATGATAATGAAATTGGGATAATTTGTGAGTATGGGAGAGGTACGGGTGAAACGGGTGAAATCGGTGAAACAGGTTGAAGGAAGTGATGGGGTTGGTTCGAGTGAGTGATATGAGACGAGCAGTGTCGGGGTTTGTCGAGGGGGGAGTTGTTTATTATTGCGGTAATCAAAGGGGGAGTATAATGTGGGAGTTTCGAATGGGAATGGGGAAATTGAGAGTGTTGGGAGGGAATTAAAGTGGTTTGAGTGGGTTGGGGATTAATATAATGAGGAGGTTGCGAGAAATGTTGATTGGTATAAATAAAGGGAATAATATTACTATTGAAGACAATATTGGGTAGGTTGGAGGAGATTGGGATATTATTTGAGGTGGTGGCGATATTATTACCATCATTATTACCATTATTACCATTATTACCATTATTACGGGCTTCAAAATTTGAATTAATCTTATCAATGTTGGTTTTATTTGCAGAGCTGGAATTTCCCCATTGCGGTTTAGAGTTCCCGGCCTGGGATTGAACTGGATGAGTGTGTGGGTGTTGTTGAGTGCTATGGGAATGTTGGGAGCGATGTGATGTCAGTTTGGGAGTGGAAAAGAGTGATTTTGGTACAGTTGTTTGCGTTTGTTGTGTAGATTCATGCATGATGGAGTCATTATTGGGGTCATTCGATGGGGTCGTTGAACGGAGGTTTTTGGCAGAGGTGAAACTCATCAAATTGGGGAAATAATCAAGCGATAATGGAAAGAGTTTTGGCTATGAATAAAGGTGATGAGTTTAAAGAACAAGGGAAATACTCCAATAAGGGGATTTATCCCACAAAAATGTGATTCGGAATGTATAGGAGAATATCTAATAATGAATGTTTAACAAAAAAGAAATAATTACCAAAGTTGATTATTGGACTGATTGGAAGTTAATATGGGTGAATTGTGTATTGATTGGGTGTAAATTATTATTTACCCCAAGGGGACACTATAATATCAGCGGCAGTTCCCAAAATAGAGATTTAATTCAAAAAAATGAAAAAAACCAGAAAAACAAAAAAAATAAAAAATGTTTTTTTTGTTTTTTTTGTTTTTTTGTTGTTGTTTTCATAACAATTTAATTATCTGCACTATTCGACATTATTCTACCCCAAATACATTACCAACCTTTTACTACGATGTATTCCCACTCGCGTTTGAGTTTTGAATATCATATAACATTACCTTACCCAATTTTACAATTTTCATGTTTCAAATTCCGACCTTCAAGCCCTCAAGCTAGCCCCCTAACCTCCCTTAATAATGAGTTATCAATTCTTCCTTAATAACCACTCCAATACATTACTCCCTGCAGTTCATGAGGATCGTTCTGGGAATGTCAATCCACTTCGGATTGTCTCCGGTGGACTTGCTGCAGCAACAGCAAAAACAATTATTGCCCCGTTAAACAGATTAACAATTATATTACAATCACAAGGGATGTCATCATTAAAGCATTCACAATCCCCAGCATATGTTGAAATCTCAACAAGTTTTCGAAATATTTTGGAAAAGGAGGGCTTTAAATCATTATGGAATGGTAATGGTGCAAATGTTTTACGGGTTATACCAAATTATGGTTTACGATTTGCATTAAATGATGTTTCACGAGAATGGGTTGCTCGTTTATATGGGTTAGATCCGGACAAAACCCGTCATGTTCTTACTAAATGGCAATTATTAATTTCGTCATCAATTGCAGCAATTATTCAAATTACGTTAACTTATCCAATTGAAGTTATTAGTACAAGATTGGCAATTAGTGGGAGTGCAATTGCGCCGGTTAAATATGATGGTATGATTCATTGTTTTCGTGAGTTAATCCGTATGGAGGGATATTCATCGTTATATAACGGGTACCCAATTACATTACTTGCTGGTACACCATATGTTGCGATCCAAATGAGTTGTTTTGAATTATTTCAGCGACAATTTCATAAAATTTTTACCCAAAACGGTCCAAATCGGGGTGATCATGATGATCATGATGATCAAAATAACAAAAATAACAAAAATAATGATATCGGTGTTCTCCCAAAAGTGTTTGCTGGTTCGTGTGCTTCTCTTACCGCTCAAACTATGACTTATCCTGGTGATATTTTACGAAGACGGATGCAAGTTGATGGGATGGGATCGAAAAGACAATACGCGTATAAAAGTATTACCCATGCCGCAAAGACCATTTATCAACAAGAAGGGTATGTGTTTTTTGTATGGGTGTGTGTGTTTTTTGTTTTTTGTTTGAGTTTTTTTGTTGTTGTCGCCAAGTTTGGCGATATTCTCGTGAGTTTTCTCTTTTGTTTATTCATTGTTATCTCTTTCTCACCCAATTCCCCAATTACCCAATTCCCCCCCTTTTCTCCCCACTCTAATTACCCGTCACGACAATACCCAAACACTTTATACACCCCAGTTGGAAAGCATTTTTTAAAGGTATTCATGTCAATTCACTTCGGATTATCCCTGAAGGCGCATTGGTATTTGTACTGGTTGATGTTTTTAAAAAAATTTTCAATATTGAAAAATATGATACTCATTGAGGTTTGGGTCGAATTTCACGATTTGCCACAATTACAACTTAAACATCTCCTTTCCTCCGTTCAGAACTATTTTTACATCACTTTTCGAATTTATTTCCTTGTCTAATATATCGATTTATCTATTTCAATTGGGTCAATAAATATCCTCAACTCTCAGTTAATTCTTTTTTGGGGGTTGTTTGACATGTAATAACGCTGTTTGTATAAAAATTGACATTGTAGATAGCCATAAGGTTTGATGTGGGCGTAGCATATCACCAACCCCTTTCACTTCGATAAGTTTAAGTCGTGGGCTTGATTGATTTTGTTGTTGGTGAAGAAATTTAGATATTTGGGGGGGAGAGAATTGATTTGGGTTAATAATAGTGTTGAAATTAAAATAATCATTACCATCTTCACTATGATGGTGAATATAATCAATCCAATGTAATAAATGTTTCTGATAAGTTGATAATTTAATGTTATTCGGATCGGAAGAGTTATTATTAATATTATCATTATTATCATCATCATTATCATCATCATCATCATGATGAGAACTATTACAAGGTAAAATATCACATTGGAGTGGCTTTGAGGTAAAAAAACTAACATGTTCATGAAGTGCATATCGTAAACATTGAGAACAATACGGCGCGGAGAGAAGTTGAGGGGGAGTTGGGATGTTGTTATGGATTGTTTTGGCTTGATTATTCAATTGATTCAAATCAATACTTTTTTCCCTGAGGTTATTCCCAGATCCAGAATGAAAACATATATCAAGAGCTCTTGGATGGTCTTGTATGTTATTTGATAATTGTGTAATAAAATATTGATATGATTGTAATATATAAATAATAAAAAGGTTCGTTTTTAATGAATTTTCCAAAACATCCAAAGAAGGGGAAGAGATTAAATCATCAAACAATGATTTTGTATTGGAGGAATTCAATTTTGAATCTTTCCCCAAATTTCCCTTTTGATGAGTTGAAGGGGTATATTCATCATAATTTTCAATTCGTTCTTTATCATGACTAATTCCAACCCAAGGTGAATTAACTTCAATATGTTTGAGGATAAATTCAACTAACAATAAAAGAAGCGTAGGTTGGGGATGGGTAAAGTTATGGAGAGAAGAGATTGGAATTGAATTGTTGTTGGTTTTATCCAGATTGGAATTATTAAAGGCTCCAAAATTATCACAATTGGTTTGTAATTTATACTGTCGATATGTATGCCCAATAAGAGCCATGGATAACGGGTCTGAGAATTGTGGAGTAATTAATTCTGGCATAGTTGTAAAGAATTCAGCACTTTGGGTTTTATTTATATTGGTATTATTACCAAGTGGTGTTGCTTCTTTTTGATTTAGGGGATCCGTTTTGTGGGTCTGATCCGTTGTGTGAATCGTTTTGGATAGTTTCTCAAATAATGAATTACTTAATTCGGCATCAACATGAGATAAATTACCAAAATTGGGATTATTTTTCATCATTGG
>Ga0256901_1001702_pt1 | contig 10698 bp, 7 predicted proteins | sample MC6MC0689MT_FD_190200 | JGI IMG/M metagenome (GOLD analysis project Ga0256901, IMG submission 190200) | Metatranscriptome of enriched soil aggregate microbial communities from Iowa State University, Ames, United States - MC6-MC0689-MT... | ecosystem: Environmental > Terrestrial > Soil >... | reverse complement strand
CTCGTCTTGATAATTTGTAGGTAATAAATCTGCTTGTCCAAACAAAAGCGCTTCGATTTGCAATAAATTTTTACGGTGTTTGACCAGCACATTTAGTGGTAGCGATAATGCTAACTCCAGAAAAGCATCTCTATTAACATGAAAACCAAAATTGGCGGCTAAGCGATAATACAAGAGTGTTCGCCAATCATTTGCTGACTGTAGCCACAGGCTTTGCCACTCTTCAAGTCGTTGGTCCCAACGCTCGGCTAAAAGCCGCTCTAGCCAATTGTTCCAGACAATATCGGGCACTGATGAAAGCTGTTGTGAGCAGGGAACTTTATCTGGTATAGACATTAGATTTTGATAACGCGCAATAATATCTTTATGTAAGTGGTGCTTGAGCACCAAAGTAGGAAAAGTAATATCAGCCAGCGTTTCATCCTCTTCGTATACTACATGAAGAATTATATTTTTATAATTCGGGTCAGCAGAATGATTGTGCCGCAACCAATCTGAACTGCGCAGATGCAGCTCTACATTACCAGCCCAGGTAGTATTTCCAATTTTCAATTTTGCCTCCAAAAAATCGGGGCCAGCATTTGTATTTTGCCTACCAGCATGTATTACAGTTACTGTTTCCCCATCGGTTGTTACCAAACCAGACGGATTGAAAAGTAAATTCTTCCACAAAAACTGAAACAGATATTCGTTCATAAATCTCGTTTAATATTTAGACTGTTCTTTAGCGAATAAGCGTGACATCTCCTTTAAACTGCCGCTTTTCACCATCTATAAAAGCTACTTCTATAAAATAATGGTAAGTGCCCAACTCTGCAGCATTACCGTTAAGGTAGTTACCATTCCACGAAACCTGGTTGCCACTAGAATTATAAACAGCCTTGCCAAAACGGTCGTAAATACGCAGTATGTTTATATTGTAAGCACGCTGCATATACAACTGGGGAACAAACACATCATTGACGCCATCGTTATTAGGAGAAAAAGCATTGGGAATAAACACACCGTAAGACAATGGCTGAACGTTATAATTGATAATTGCGGAATCGACACAACCATTCTCGCTTTGGGCTACCACCTTGACCGCTCCATCAGTAATTATTTTTATAAATTGCTCATATGCGTATTGATCTTTAAACATTGTAGGCGGGCTCCAAGAAAGTATGTTGTAGTCATCCACATTTGCAGTTGTAGAAAAAGTGACCATCTCACCTTTGTACGAATCTTCTGGAGACATAGAAAGGGATAATTCAAAATTTTCGACTGAGATATTTACAGTTCTATTCACACTATCGCAACCATGCTCGCTCAGGAACAATTTGTTTAACGTAGTGCTGGAAGAATAGGTCGCGCCTTCAAATACAACACTTCCACATCCAAAAGTATCAACCACCACTTCGCGTGCAACATTGGGATATATCACAATATTGACATGCCTAATTATGCTGTCGCAACCTAGAGCGTTTAAAATGGTATCCTTGAAATTGTTGCTCATATTGTACATATTGCCTTCAAATACGAGTGCACCACAAGCGCTTGTATCAATGTATAAATTTGCGGCTGTGCTTATGACATCAAGGTTTAAAACTGTGGTGCTATCACAACCGTTGCTCAAAGCAGCAGTTGTATAGGTCGCTGCTCCAATACCTGCATTATTGACAACAATACCATTCCACAGATAAGGCAATTGTGCAGGACAAATTGTTATAGTTTCTGTTTCAAATATTAAAGGATTTACAGTAAGATTAAGCGTTACAATACTATCGCAACCAGTCGTGGTAAAGGTATCCAGCAAACCTATTTGCGCTGTGGTATAATTTACGCCATTGAAAGTATAAGATTGTCCTTGGCAAATAGTGGCGTTAACTGTATTAGTGATGTATGGACTTACTGTAAGGTTAAGTGTAACAATACTGTCGCAACCAGTCGTAGCAAAGGTATCCAACAAACCTGTTTGCGCTGAAGTGTAAGTTATACCGTTGAAAGCATATAATTGACCCTGGCAAATTGTGGCGTTAACCGTATTAGTGATGTAAGGGTTTACAGCAAGATTAAGCGTAACAATACTATCACAACCAGTCGTAGCAAAGGTATCCAACAAACCAGTTTGCTCTGAGGTATAATTCACACCATTGAATGTATAGGATTGACTCTGGCAAATAGTGGTGTTAACAGTATTAGTGATGTAAGGATTTACTGTAAGGTTGAGCGTGACAATACTGTCGCAACCAGCCGTGGTAAAGGTGTCCAGCAAACCTATCTGAGCTGTGGTGTAATTAACACCATTGAAAGTATAGGATTGCCCTTGGCAAATAGAGGCGTTTACAATGTTAGCGATGTAAGGATTTACTGTAAGATTGAGCGTCACAATACTATCGCAACCAGTCGTGTTAAAGGTATCCAGCAAACCTATTTGCGCTGTGGTATAATTTACGCCATTGAAAGTATAGGATTGACCTTGACAAATTGCAGCATTAACTGTGTTAGTGATATATGAATTTACGGCAAGATTAACTGTCACAATACTGTCGCAACCAGCTGTGGTAAAGGTATCCAGCAAACCTATTTGCGCTGTGGTATAATTTACGCCATTGAAAGGATAGGATTGACCTTGGCAAATGGAAGCGTTAATTGTATTACTTATATATGGATTTACGGTGAGATTAAGTGTAACAATACTGTCGCAACCAGCTGTAGCAAAGGTATCCAGCAAACCCGTTTGCGATGTCGTATAATTAACACCATTGAAAGTATAGGATTGGCCTTGGCAGATAGTGGCGTTAACTGAATTAGTAATAAATGGATTTACGGTGAGATTAAGTGTAACAATACTGTCGCAACCAGCCGTAGCAAAGGTGTCCAGCAAACCTGTTTGCGCTGTGCTGTAATTTACGCCATTGAATGTGTAGGACTGACCTTGGCAAATGTTAGCGTTAATTGAATTAGTTATATATGGATTTACAGCAAGATTAAGCGTTACAATACTGTCGCAACCAGCCGTGGTGAAGGTATCCAGCAAACCAGTTTGCGCAGTGCTGTAATTTACGCCATTGAATGTGTAGGATTGACCTTGACAAATGGTGGCGTAAACTGTGTTCGTGATATAAGGATTTACAGCGAGATTGAGTGTCACAATACTATCGCAACTTACTGTAGTGAAGGTATCCAGCAAACCAGTTTGCGCAGTGCTGTAATTTACGCCATTGAAAGTATAGGACTGACCTTGGCAAATGGTGGAATTAACTGTATTAATAATGTATGGCGTAACACTAAGATTAAGCGTAACAATACTATCGCACGCAGCTGTAGCAAAGGTATCCAGCAAACCTGTTTGCGCAGTGCTGTAATTTACGCCATTGAATGTGTAGGATTGACCTTGACAAATGGTGGAATTAACTGTATTAGTAATGTATGGCGTAATACTAAGATTAAGCGTAACAACACTATCGCAAGCAGCCGTGGCAAAGGTGTCCAGCAAACCTATTTGCGATGTCGTGTAATTAACACCATTGAAAGTATAGGACTGACCTTGGCAAATGGTGGCGTTAACAGTGTTAGTAATATATGGATTTATAGTTAAATTAAGCGATACAATACTATCGCAACCAGCCGTGGTAAAGGTATCCAGCAAACCATTTTGCGCTGTGGTGTAATTGACGCCGTTGAATGTATAGGATTGACCTTGGCAGATAGTTGCGTTAACCGTGTTGGTAATATATGGATTTATAGTTAGATTAAGCGTTACAATACTGTCGCAACCAGCTGTGGTGAAGGTATCCAGCAAACCAGTTTGCGCTGAAGTGTAAGCTATACCGTTGAAAGTATATGACTGACCTTGGCAAATGGAAGCGTTAATTGTATTAGTTATATATGGATTTACGGTGAGATTAAGTGTAACAATACTGTCGCAACCTGCCGTGGTGAAGGTATCTAGCAAGCCAGTTTGCACAGAGGTGTAATTTATGCCGTTGAAAATATAGGATTGACCTTGGCAAATGGAAGTATCAATTAGATGTGTGATATATGGTTTTACAAAAAGATTCAAAACCAAAATACTATCACAGCCAGCAGCAGTTGCGAAAGTATCTAAGTTTACGATTTGTGTAGTGGTGTAGTCATTGCTTTGATAGGTATAAGACGCTCCCGCACAAAGCGTGTCATAAAGGGTATGAAGAGTTGGCACGATTGGGGTTTGATATTCGTAAGTACCCATATCGACATTCACATCAACTATTCTGGCTAAATTGTTAAGCTCGTGAGTGGTTGATACAAAACTGTTATTACCACCATTAATGGCTGGACTACAAGGTACAATTCGGTAATCCCCTTCAGAGGTTGGCACATTTGAAAAGGGAATTGCATTGACAAATTTCGGGTCTTGATCTAGGCCGCCTAACATGCCGTTTTGCACTATACAATTGTTCAATACAACATTACCTCCGTTGATTAAAAATTCGCCGTCATTACCCCAAAAAATACTGTTACGAATGGAAGCAGCTCCACTACCCGAACCATTCTGCCATGCCCCAGCCATAGCCGCTGTATTGGCATTGTTGCCACTAAAGGTTGCATTAGTAAGTGTAGGATTACCACCGCCGTTAAACCATCCGCCACCGTTGTTAGCGCTATTGCCATTAAACAATACATTCTGCAAACTAGGATTTCCCGAAAGATTATAAAAACCGCCACCAGCTATTGCTTGATTACCGCAAATTCTGGTATTGACAACCTTTGGACTACCTGCCTGATTGTAAACTCCTCCTCCATTATTATTCGCTGCCCTATTTTCTTTAATAATTAAATTACTAAGAGTTGGACTGCCTGAAACATTTATCCAGCCTGCTCCTCGACTGGTTCTCACCCAATTTCCGTTGGCTATAATAGAATCGTTGGTAGTATTGGTACTCCCGCCCCGAATGGTAAAACCATCAATTATTGTGGTGCTATCAACACCTGAACTTACAACTACGTGATAGGCGTTGTCTGTATAATTTCCAAAATTCACACCATCGTTTTCTAACAAATCGCCATTCAATATAGTAGCGTTAGTCTGCCAATTTCTTTCCGTCAATGTTGGATTAGCTAGGGATGGAAAACCTCCCAATATTTTCACACCATTCTTCAATACAAATGCTCTGTTTCTATCGCTTGTCGGCGCTATTACAGTAATATTATTGGCAGCACGATTTGGAATATAGGTACCCGCAGAAACCCAGATGGTGTCGCCGGCTGATGCATTGTTTATAATCAACTGAAGGTCGCCACAAGCGTCAGACCAGCTGGTGCCGAGGTTGGCAGATGACGCTCCGGCACGCACATGGAAAATTGTTGCGTAACTAAACTGCGAATAACTTACAGCGAACAGTAGCAAGCAAAAGGCTACAATTTTTTTAAAGTTGACTTGGCTTAATAGCCAATTTATCTTTCGTGGCAATAGTAGAAAGGGTCCCATATAAAAATGTTTGTGACAATCCACAATTGTTTACTGACCAAGTCAGCAATCATTTAAATAGGTCTCTTCATTGACGCACTCGGTGGGTTGCAGCCCGATGTGCTTGATGGTTTATATTACCAAATATAGATTAATTATCTTAAAATAGTTAATTTAGTAAATAAAAAATTAACAGTGTATAAAAACTGAAAACTGAAAGTATCACGTATATCCTAAACAAAAATTACAATTATGGCACAACAAGGCGAATTGATGACGAGGTTGATAGAATTACAGATACAGAACGACGAACTAAAGCTTACCTTATTGAATTTAGGCTGGCATCAAATAATAACACCAACAGAATACGAGGCATATTTTGCAGAAAACAAAAGTAGGATAGCAGCTATTCAATTGAAAATATCGCTAAATGAATCTTGACATGCTATACAAAAGCACTAAAGCCAGTTATGGCGCGGCCTACTATTAAGGAATTGATTTCTTTAGTGCCTTCATACGAATATATGGCTTCGGCATCGGCTACAAACCGCGCTACATTATATTCTAGCAAAATTCCATTACCACCCATTACCTCGCGCGCTTTGCTTACTACATCGCGCGTGCGCAAAGAGCAGAAAACTTTGGCCAACGAAGCGTGTTCGTCGCTTAATTTTTCTGCGTCTTGCAGTTCTGACAGTCGAAATACCATTGTCTGCATTGCCGTTAAATTGGACAGCATTTCTACTAAGTGATTTTGTATGAGTTGAAAGGATGCAATAGGCTTACCAAACTGATTACGTTCTTTGGTATAACGAAGAGCATGTTCATAAGCGCCACGGGCGCAACCTACAGCCTGCCAGGCTACGCCGGCTCTGGTCATTCGTAGCACTTCTGCCGTATCTTTAAATGAATTGGCAAGCTGCAATCTATCCGATTCTGCTACCTCACAGTCTGTAAGTGTAATCAGGCCATTTTGAACTATTCGAAGCGCCATCTTATCGCGCATTTTTTCTACGGCAAAACCTGTAGTTCCTTTGCGAACTAAAAAGCCCTTCACCTCGTTGTCCGCCTCGTCTCTGGCCCATATTATAGTTACATCGGCAAAAGTTGCATTGCCAATCCATTTTTTCTGCCCATTCAATATCCATTTATTCCCTACCCTTTTTGCCGTAGTATTGAGCCCACCGGCAGCTCCAGAACCTACTTCGGGTTCGGTAAGCCCGAATGCACCTATAGTTTTTAGCTGCTGCATTTTAGGCAGCCACTCTTCTTTCTGTTCTTCACTACCTAATAAATAAATAGAGCCCATAGCTAAGCCGCTTTGTACACCAAAAAAAGTGGAGATAGAAGTATCTACCCTGGCCAATTCCATTGCTATAACGCCTTCCATCAAAAACGAGCGACCTGGGCAGCCGTAACCCTTGTACGTTACGCCGCAGATATTCAATTCTGCCAGTTTGGGAATTATCTCGAAGGGAAACTCGGCTTTTAACCAGTATTCATTTACGATAGGTTGAATTTCCTTTTCCATAAAAGCTCTTACGCGCAATTGTAAGTCTCTATCCGCTTCACTTAACCGCTCAGCAATATTGTAAAAATCACCGTTTACCTCTGGCAATTGTCTTTGTTTACGACTACCACCCTCCAGCATTTTCACCAAGGAATTGAGCTGCGAATCATCGAGTTTAGACACCGATGCTAATATGGTAGGTAAATCTACTTTTGCAGATAGCTTTTCAACAGCTTTCATATCAAAAGTCTGTAGCATTTTAAAAACATCTTTTATTTTAGTGAACATATTGAGCATTTAAATAGTTAAGATATAATAGCTGATACTATCATCATAACACCTAATCTTTTAAATAGTTAGGTAATTTTTTAGGCCATGCACAAGAATTGTGTACGATAATCATTAATTTGCCAACCATGCACGCTGCACCATCCATATCTAATAGGGAGAAAGAAACCATTACGTTATTTAAAAACGGCAAGAAGAAGGCGTTTGAAGAACTGTACGACGTGTATGCGCCTCTTTTATATGGTGGCATTTGCAGAATTTTGGGACAAACAAAAACGGCTGAAAAAGTTTTGCAACAATCTTTTATCGACATTTGGCAAATGAAGGCTAGCTACGAACCTGATAAAGAACGGATAATATTGTGGATGATGCGATTTGCCCGAAAAAATTCTCTGTTGATAAAAAACCAAGACAACTTTCAAAAAGATCAGCCACAAACCATAGCCTTATGATTTACGTAGGTATCGTCGACCAAATAGGATAATAAGATCAACAACAAAATCAATAGCTTTAATTGTAGCATGAGCACCCAAGTAGAAGTACAAGAATTTATATCATCGGGCATTTTAGAACAATATGCAATGGGTCAGTTATCGGCCCAGGAGCAGAAGGTTGTGGAAGATATGGCAGGCAAGCACAAAGCGATAAGTGATGAGCTTGATTTTATAAATTTTTCATTGGAGCAGCTGGCCGACGAATATGCTGTAGAACCTGATGTTGCCATTAAGCCGTTTCTGATGGCTACCATAGATTATATGGCAAGACTAGAAGCAGGTGAAGCACCAACTTTCCCGCCTGAACTGCATGAAGGATCGAAACGGGAAGACTACAAAGAATGGTTAGACAATAAAGAATACGAGCTAAAGGAACCGCTTCAGCTCATGCACGCCAAAATTATTGGTTATACTCCTAAGATGACAACCGCAATAGTCTGGCTTGAGAAAGGTGCCCCTCCCGAAACGCATACCGACGAGTTTGAAAAGTTTATGATTGTAGAGGGTACTTGCAATATCATGATTGATGGTGAGGACAATCATTTGGTACCAGGCGATGTACTTATTATTCCATTGTTTAAGGAACACTTGGTTCAAGTAACATCCAACATTCCTTGTAAAATTATTTTGCAGAGAGTAGCTGCGTAAGGCGCTTTACTTAGGATTATATTCGTAAGCAATTTCGTAAGGAATATTGCGGAGCTTGCTGGATAATTCGCCAATCTCCAAATCTTCCAGTTGTGGAGTCGGGTCGCAAACAGAATATTTATTGTTTTTATAAATAATTGATTTACCTGACGGTTTGTCAAACTTAACAGCAATAGTTACGTGCTCGGGATACAATACAACCACCATGGGCAAATTATAAATTTCCTTTACCAAATAAAAAAACAAGGCAGCCCTGTCATCACAATCGCTATGATCGGAGGCTAAGGTTTGCTCCGGTGTCATTCTTTTCTCCTTGCCAAAATTTTCTTGATCATTAGCATACAGAAACGCATTTCTTGTAAAGCGCATCAGGTAGTCAACGCCTTTCTTTTGTTTCATATCCTTCAACACTTCTTTTAATGGAAGTATTAAAGAATTGTAGGTTTTGCTGCTTAAAGGCGTGTTGAAATAAGCTTCATAATCGACCACGGGATAATTGGTGAACATTTTTTGCACCTGATTAGCCAACATCAATTTGAAGTGATAATCTTTGTTATCATAATTGAATTTTATATCTTTTTCGGCATAAGCCACAGTTTCAAAACTTGGCATCTCACTAACCTTGTAGGAAAAGTAATTGATGGCGTTAGGCACCACAACATTGATAGCAGTCAACTCTTCTTTTTTGAAATCAATCTTGCCATAATCATGAATATTGAGACACACGAATTGGTCTCCATTTTCCATGTAATAAGGAATATCATAAATATTATCCTTGCTCTTCACATAAAAAAGAAGTTGCTTACCAGCCAGCGCCAGTCTTGCGTCGTAGCCCGACTTGGCTAGCAAAAACCATTTGTACAAGGTATAACGCTCATAGTTTTTTTCTTTAGGACTAAGTTGCTGCGCCGCTTTACGAACCAATTGATAATACAGCCAGTCGTTAAGCTTGTGCTGCTCTTTATAAGCAGACAATACCCTAACAATGGATTGGCAACCGCTACTGTCCATTTCAGTATAAAAGGCACGTATTTTGCTTTGGCTTAAGGGTAATTGAATATCAACTTGGTATTGGCTATTAGATTCAATAGTCAAGCTGTCACCACCAAATTCAAATTTCAAGTCCTTACCACTTACAGCAGTGGTAAACCATAGCGAAGACATGGTTGCTATGAGGAAAAATAAAAAATGATATTTGGTTTTTATACAGGTCATTTCGAAATCTGTATAAAGTTACGAAAAGGTAACAATAAAATAATGTTGAAATAATTTTAGTTTATTTTTTGGATTTTTAAAAACTACCGCTTACTTTTGCACTCCTTTCAACGGGGAAAACGATTTGGTAGCTCAGTTGGTAGAGCAATACACTTTTAATGTATGGGTCCTGGGTTCGAGTCCCAGCCGGATCACAAAAGCGCACTTAGGTGCGCTTTTTTTTGTTTAAGGGAGGTAATACTTATATGGAATTGGGCGTCGATAGCTAATAATATTTCGCGCATAAAGTGGCTTAATTCAATCCACATGGCAGGAGCGTAGACTGTGGTAAAATCTGCTGAGAGTCTGACAAGGCAACGGTTATATCCAGAACACAACATAGTAACTGAAATAATTTTCGCAAGCTTTGAGAGTCACATTCCTTAAACATATTTAGAACAGCCCGCAGAACTGCACTAGGTTTGAGTAGTAATTTTCGACCGCCACCAGCTGGGATACCGGCTACTTTATTCTCTTAAATTGTAGTAATTCCACTTGTGGAAAATTTCCCTTTGATACTGGGGAATTGAAATAACATCCCATAATATCATCATCCATAGGCCTTAAAATTTCTTCGCGAGGATTATTAACAAAATCAAAGTAACATTTATAAAATGGGGGTAGATCTATCGGTTGAGTATATTGCAGCTTCCAGGTTCCATTTTTACTGAAAAGGAATGGCACATCTTTTGAAAATTCAAAAGTACTGTCAGCCTTGATAATCATCTGCAAATCCCTAACAGAATCTACATCCTGATAATGCCCTAACTTTGATTGAGCTACATCTATTTGGTAAATACCTACATACTTCGGAATATGAGTAGTGCCCTTACAAGATTGCATACATACAAATAATAATATTGTTACAATTGCATTCATTCTCATTTTGTTTAATTTATTTGATCAAGTATTTTTTCTACGTTAGTAAGCTTAGTTGATTCTGTTGGTCCATAATGTATAAATAAGTAACATGTTTGACTAATATCACCATAAGGAGCCCTGGTTTTAGAATCTCTGATATAAGATTCCAGCCAGGCAGATTCTGGCCCTAATTCATTCCCTGCTGGTTCGTG
>Ga0256901_1001701_pt1 | contig 10707 bp, 2 predicted proteins | sample MC6MC0689MT_FD_190200 | JGI IMG/M metagenome (GOLD analysis project Ga0256901, IMG submission 190200) | Metatranscriptome of enriched soil aggregate microbial communities from Iowa State University, Ames, United States - MC6-MC0689-MT... | ecosystem: Environmental > Terrestrial > Soil >... | reverse complement strand
TAAGTTCACTCGGGAATATAGTAAAGCTCCACAAGGGATCAAAATAGCCAACTATAGAGAGACTTGGGATTGAAATCTAATGACGATGGGAGTTCTGTGGTAAAGTACTTTCCGATACACTTTTTTTGCATTTCCAATAAACAATGAAGGGTCTAGCGGTGTTATTTGACAAAGTATATGATGGCAAAAAACGCTCTCTTACACACCAATGATAATTCCCCTCAGAGAACATTTTGGGCCAAATTCCTACAATTATCTGGAGTTATACTTTGTCCTTTTTTTCGGATGATGATTGACAAGAAGATTATCATATTGGTCCATAACGGTGTTTTCCAGGATCAAATCGTCAATAGTCTTATATTGGTTCCTAACAAAATCGTTTTGGTCCTCATAGTCATCAAAATAATCATCCTCATCCTCATAATCATCATCATCTTCATAATCATCATCATCCTCATAATCATTATCAGCATTGCTTAGAGAAGATTGGGGATGAGGGCGTGGGGAGGAGTGGGGAGTGGGTTGAAAATTGAGGTTTCCTTTATAAGTACGGCCAATACCATAATGATGTTCAGAAAGATCACCAGTTGAATTTGGTGAATTCGGGTATGGTTGTGAGCTAGTGGGGTAAAAATCGACGTTATTGTTAAAAAATTGGCTTTGTTTGAAACCATTTTGATCAATTTTTTCACTTTGGATCGATTTTTTCTTCATCACAAGGGGATTATTACTATTATCACCATACATACCACCAATTTGATCAAGGTAATATTGGTGGGAAGTCTCAATGCGAGGGAAATTTGAGTGGTTTTGGTTTTGGGGAGTTTGGGGCAGTTTTTTTGGGGCAATTTCGGACATCTCAGGCAACTGAGCCGATACCTTTTTTTCGGGATCCTTTTCATCATTACCATAATGACCTTCTTGCTTATTATTTTCCCCAAAATAGTCTTTTTCAGCCCCATCTACTTTCATCGCAGAAACACCATTTGCATCCGCCATAAAAACAATTTGTTTGTTCAAAGCAGAATTGTATAAGTACGGGTTTACAAGTTGGTTCGGATCACTGCCGTATGCACCGATTTCAATTCGTTTTTGTATTTGTTTTTCAAAATTCTCATTCGCCCAAAAAGCCCTCTGCCCGAGTGACTTGCCATGGGTAGAGTTAGGGTCGGAAAGAGCATCAGTAATTGAGGGAGTTTTACTGAATGGGTTAGAGAGAGGGGAAAAAAACGATTTTGCTTTTGCGAAAAAAGTTGGGGGCTTGGGTTCGTTCTGACGTTCAGCCTGACGAAAGAGAGAGTTGATTTCTTCTGTTTGCTCATCAAATTGTTGTTCTAAGACATGATGGGCATAATTAGTCCGGCTTGGCGAGTTTGAGGGACTTGGTACAGTATGATTAGCAGAATTGATTTGAGAGGGAGGGTGTTTGTCGAGACTTTCATTGTTGTTGCCAAAAAGTGAAAACTGTTCCCACCAATTTGTTCGTTTTTTTTCCTTTTCTTCCTCATAAACTTGTTGGATAAATTCATTTGTGGATTGACTCCCATGAAAATCAAAACCATGTCTACGTAAAAAACGTATTCCGGGCTTATTGTGGATATATTCTGATAATTTATCACCAGGGGGAAACACTTGAAGCATGGAATTCGCATCAGAAAGACAATTTTGGTTTTTTGTTTGGTTTTGATTTTGATTTTGAAAATGTTGATTTTTGGGTTGAAATTTTGCTTTATTTTTCAAATGTTGATTCCATTCATTTAAAAAAACAACCGATGCTTTCGGTTCATGGATATTTCCAACTCTTCCCTTAAACTCTTCCATAGTCTCTAACCCTTCAGATCTGTAATTAAACGGTAGCTGAAGAGTAGATTCGAGCTTTGAGAGATGCAAAAGTGAATCGTCAAGATCCGGGTTGACATCGTGGAATCCCAAAGGCCGTGAAACCAGGCCAGTGTTACCCGTTGCTAATATAGCTTCAGTATCGGGGATAGTGACGATATATTTCTGACGGAATTGATCACGGAGGGGGTTAAGTGGAGGGGGGACAGAATTTGTATCAAATGCGGTATCATTCCCATTAAATGATACCATGTCACGCTCCAAGTCATTCAATTCACCGATAATTTGATTATGTCTTGCTAAACTATTTTGAGAAATGTGTTGTTTTTGACGAAGGAGGGCATTAAAATGGATATCATCTTCTATTTGATCAATCATACCGATTTCCTTCTTCTTACGCATTAATTGAATCTCTTTATACACCATTACGGATAAATTTTTAGATATATTTTCACTACTATTTAATTCATTTAATTGGCTTTCTTGTGAAGGGGTTAAAAGAGTTGACAAATTATTTTGAAAATTTTGTCTTAAAAATGAATGTTTATTTATCATTTGTAACGTCTCACTGGCCATCGTAATATACCCATTCATTTTAGTAAATGTGCAACCATCAAATTCACAACGTGCTAATTCTGTAATTAACAACGGTAATTGTTGAATTGAATTTGAAAGTTCAGTTTCAAATTGGTTCCGATATTTTGAAAGCCCATTTTGATAATTTTGGCCATTTTTATCTGCATAAGGGTTCCATTTTCTCTCTTCTGAGCTCCCAAACGGTCTACTTTGCGCCATATCTTCAACCTCGTGATCATATATCGTATCTAGGTTGAGATTGTTCGGAGGGAGACGGGGAGAGGAAATGTAGTAATTTGTCGCTTGGGGGTTTGTGCCGGACATTTTGGCCTGAAGTTGGGGTATATTTGGGAGAAAAGTGGGCGTATACGGTTACTGCTGCGGGTGCGTATCCAAGAGCGTGTGTTTGGGGGCGAAAAGGGGAGATTCATATGAGGACAAAAAAACTAAATCTTGGAAAACATAAAAGTAGTGAAACTTGGAAATAGTTGTTTTTCGGAAAATAATAACGCTTTTCGTCTCAACCAGTTGGCTGTTTCTTTGGTCGATATATGTCCTTCAGGCGCCTCGGATTAACACCGGAATACCGTAATTTATCATCATTTCACCGGTTTTTTTCAAATTTACAATTAAACCAAACTCCCAAACAAAATTGTTATTTTGGTTTCAGGGCATTTATTCAAGATAGAAAATGTGCAAGATAAACAATTGCACATGAGAAATAATATATCGTCAAACACTGTAAAATACAAGTGGGTTGTTTTATAGGGGTTCAAATTCTTTATACAAAGAAGAAAGGGGAGGGAAAATAAAAACGGAAAAATGAAAAAAAAAAAACAAAAAAGTTGTTCCAATTTTTGATATATTAAAGGGGAAATTTAAAATAAATAAGCACACAAGTACCAAAGATAATAAATGTTAAAATGCTAAATCTTTTTGCATCAGTGAGCAAATCAAGGGAAACAAAAGGAAAAGAAGGGGAAGAAAAAGTTGCAATTAATTTCTTCAAGAGGCAAACAAATTTGTGCCTTTCCCCCAAAAAAAGGTTTGTGCTGCTTTATCCCCTTCGAAAATTTTAGCTTTATCTTCTTAATTAAGCATATTTAATAAAGCAATAGCAACAATAGAAAGTGGGAATAACATAAACATAATAAGGGCTTTCCATAACGGTAAAGTTTGTTTTAGCCCTAATATCCCGACGATGTAGATAACACATAACATCACCATGACTTCATTAGTTGCAGTCCAAGGGATACCTCTGAAAAAGATCAAGCCTAAGAAAACAGCTAACAAACATGAGTTATTCATTGAGCAAGCACCATAAAGTGATGATAATGTTAAACCAAGTGTAACATCGGTCTTCTTAGCAGCGAATTTTAAGGAGGCAATGATCTCTGAAGAGTTTGAGAAGATTGGGGTGAAAATGAATGATAAATAAAATGCAGGAATACCACATTTTTTACCCAAAGCCCCAATAACTTCAACAGTAGGATCGGAAAAAATAGTAACAACAATAGCACCACCAATAATATATAATGCAGCAAGACGAATAAGTTGTTGTGGGGTTAGATGTGAATGTTCACTGTCTTCCTCTTCAACTTCATCATCATCATCATCGCCATCACCACCATCACCACCATCACCACCATGTTCATGATCTAACTCATCAGATGCTAATGAAGAATATGCTTTACCATTACCACCAAGTGCTTTACCTTCAAGATGATGACCAAATGAATTCTTTTGAACTGCAGAAAACGCAACTGAATGTCCATCATCACCATGTGTATTAACCAACGATTCCAACATAATACGGAATTGATCTTGAGTTAATTCGTGATCCATATCAGTATCATGTGAATAGAATAAGAATTTGACTTGTGTTGGGCGTAATAACAATGAATACTTTTGAGCAAAGTTTTGGAAAATTTCTAAGTCAATATTACCTTTAATATTTTTAATAGATTTATATAAAGAATCCCAAGGATCATTGGCAGTTTTATAATAAGTAATTAAACCAGTAGATGCACATGCCCAAGCTGGGACGCCAGAGACAAGCGGACGTAATTGTGGACGAAGATTATGTAATGATTTGATTGAGGTCTTTTCAAGTTTATCAATGGTAAGTTGACGTGGGAAATTAGAAGTTTGTGGTTTTCTAGAACGTCTGGAGGTTGTTGAATTGATCGATGCTGATTCTGGATCAGTTACAGCAGAAGAAAATGGGGAAATGTTTAAGTCTTCAGAATGGGTATGAAATGATGAACCAAGGTGAAGAGATTGAATAGATGAGAACCAAATATGGAGTGCATATCTTTCTTCTTTTGATGCAATTAATATCAATTGTCTATCAGCTTTATTTTTTAAAAAAGTTAAAATTCTTTCAGCATTTTGAGCTCTTAAAGTAGTCGGTAAGGGATAGAATTGTAGAATATCATCAACGGTAGGATTAGTAGGGATATTACCCGGTGGTAATTGGATTGGTTGGGAAGCAATATATTGAGGTAAGAGGTAGTCCTCAATCCAATTATAGAATTCATGGCGGGAGATAGATCCGTCACCATTATGATCAAGCATATTAAATGACATACGAGCTTGATCGTCATCAAATTGATAACCTATTTTAGACCAACCTTGGCACATTTCAGAAAATTCAATCGTACCGCTATTGTTCGAATCAAAAAGTTCAAAAAGGGATTCGGATTGTAAAAAAGGGTCAGCGGTGGATTTTAAAACGCGTTGAATATTCCCTAAACCGTTAACAATATTCCATCTTTCGGTAAAATCGCGTTGTTTTTCAGTGATGACTTCAAGTGAGTCAGTATCAGTATAAGTGAAGTAAAGATACCATAGAAAGACGGATAAAGCAATAACAAAACCAATACCAGCAAACCAATGTTCTTTAGCAACACCACCGTCAGGGCTACTACCCCATAAAAACGCAGGGATTTGAATAATACCATAAGTTAATGATGTTAACATCATAATTTTAGCACCTTTTGGGGTTGTAGATAAAGCAGTACCACCAACATGAGTCCAAGTTTTTGGATCAGTTAATGGGAGTGATTTTGGAACTACTGGGACGTGGACTGTGATTTCTTTCGTTTCAATTTCACCAGTAACAGTATTTAAAAATTTTTTTTCACGGATTTTTTCAGATTTTAACGCACGCATTTGTCTCCCACCGAGTTTACGACGGGAGAGATAGATACCGATAGAGGTTGGGATAGTTAATAGCATAATGGTTGACCCGACTAATGTACCGGTACCAACAGTGATTTCTTCAACAACGCTTTCCATAGGGCCAAGACCGGACATAAAAACCATCATAGCATCCGGAACAACACCTAACATTGGGATTAAACAACCACCGATGATACCAGCCCAGGATGGGCCTAAAGCTTCCAAAAGAAATTCCGCACCTTCTGCGAGGTAATTTGAGGCAGTTGCAAGAATGTAACCATAAACTGACATGAGAAAAATCAGTTGACTGGCTTCCAACCCTTCAGTGGGGATTGCAAAGTCCATCTGGGTGTGATTTTGGGGGATTTTTAAGAGGCCGAAAAGGTGGGAGGGAGAAAAAGGGCAAAGATATGGGGGGGGATTGGGATGAGGTCATGAATCAAGTGTTGTTGATGGAAATAGATCGAATTAAGAATATATCAATGAAGTAATGGGAAATTTAACTGAAAATTGGATTTGGTTCAAAAAAAAGGAAGCAAATTTCGGTACATATCAGTGAGCAAGGAGAAAAATATAATGATGGTGAATTCTTACACCATTATTGAGGGAAATTACAGTCCGATATTGAGAGTTATGGGGTTGTATGTAAAGTTTAATTTAACAACGAAAGTATAGATTTGAAATTTGTCTGAGAATGAAATAACAGGAAAGAAGCATTGAGGAGCAATTACATAATTAACATATTAATCTACAGTACGTGTCACATATGCAATTGTAATCATGGGTACCAAATTTTTAAAAGTTTAAGAATATCCATATAAAAAAAAGCAAAAAGACCAAAAAGTCATAAATTGCAGTTTTGGGTGTGGTTGCGTGCTAATTTCGTACATTGTGTGGAGTTTGAGGTAAATTACGAATAAAATGACGATATAACGTGGTAATATACGGGAAGATCCCGAAGGTGGTTAAGTTTGAACGCTTTCAGCCAAATCACAAAAAAAAAACACAAATCACAAAAAAATTTCAAAAAATTTCAAAAAATTGCCAGTTTTGCCTATGATTAACCCATTTTGGCAAATTCACCACACGGGGTCCTTTAACATCTATGAAGTCGGATTATATTCGCCAAAATCCACTTACCGACCATAAAATTGCCCCAATCTCAAAACTGACAGCTTTTTTTTCTTCTTCCCGGCTCACATTGGTACACCCCTTCATTTCCCTCTTCACAATGACTCCACAATCTCCACTTCTCTCCACCAAAATTCTCTCACAAGCATTTATTTCATTTGCCCCCCCCCTCCTCCTCCCTATCACCCCGTTTAGTATTCCTTCCCCACCTCTTATGCCTCCAACTCCAGATCGTTCAATGATAGATTCTATTGAAGCATCTCTCTTCAATGGCACGATGGATCAAATATCTGAAATGTTCCCAGACCATTCCCGCCTTTATATTTTATGGTTATTATGTTCCCTAAATTTCCAAACTGAACGAGTCGCTGATCAGCTATTTTCAACCCCAATTCTTTCCCAACCGCCACAGGATTTCATTACATTATTAAATGCTTTCCCAACTGGCGAATCGCTCGTGTATCAATATCAGTTAAAGTTCCAACAACAATTACAAAAACAGCAGCCACAGCAGCCACAGCAGCAACAGCCACAGCAACAACAGCAACAGCAACATTCCCCACAGCAACAACAACAGTATCAGCCTTTTCAGCAACATACACAATTCCAACAACAACAACGCAATCAACAGTTATTAATATCTCAACAACAGCAACAACAACAACAACAACAACAACAGCCTCACCTACATCGACAACAACCTCAATTGCAACAAAATCCCCAATATCAACCCTTTGTTCCCCAACAAGCCCCTGCCTCACATTATACCCCAGCCCCTCCGTCATCTTTGACTCAAACCCCTTCATCTAGTTATTCAAATTCTTCTGGTAATCAATTATCTCCTTATTCTCATCAACAACAAGAACAGGAAAGACAATTATTACAGCAAAAATCGAGACAATTTCAATTGCAGCAACAACAGCAGCAACAACAGCAGCAACAAACTCGACAACAACACCAACAGTCGCAATTATATCAACAACCACAAGCAAATCAATCTTTGCAACAGCAACAACAACAACAACAACTCCAGCAACAACAAAATCGATCATATCAGTCTTATTCAAACCCTCCCCAGCAACAGCCACAACCTCAATCACAACTACAACAATTCCAGCAGTTGGCATTGCAACGAACCACGCAACAACAATCCTTGCAACATAATGGTTCACTCCAAAATGGCTTACAACAACGACAACAACAACCACAGCAGCAAACTCGACAGCAACAAACTCTGCAGCAACAAAACGCTGATGAGTTAGCTTATTACAGAGCTCAGTTACAATTAAATCAGCAATATGCTCCACAGCCTACTGCACAACTTCAAAATAATTCACCCTATAGTTCATTTCATCCGCAACAACATAAACAGCAACAACAACACCATCAGAACCACCAGCGGCAAGAAATTCAACAACGTCAGCAACTTCCTCTTTCCCAGCAGCAGCAACAACAACAACAACAACAACAACGACAACAACAACAACAACAACAACAACAGCTCGAGTTATTTGCCCTACAACAAGAAGCTTATGAAGTTGAGCAGAAAAGACAAGCTAAGCAATTGGAAGAATTAATGAGACAAAAAAGACTTATTGAGGAGGAACAAAAGGCTGTCGAAGAACAACGCAATGCGTTAGAAATGGGTAAAAGACGAGTTGCTTTTGAATATCAACAACAACAGATTTATCAAGAATATTTATCATTGTCATCTGAACAAAAAAGAGACGAAAAAGATGACGAAATCCGTCAAATTGACAATTCCGGAATTGCAGTTCCAAAACCAACAACTACCCCACGAGATATCCCCCCAAACGATGAGTCCAATCGTATTACCGAAACTCTTCAAGAGATTGGATCAATTATTAAAGAGATTCGTCCCTCTTTTAACAAAAATTTCCATGACTTGTCCTTAGATTCTGTTCAATGCTCTCCAAAGTCTATTGAATCCATTGGATCCCTTCAATCCATCGGGTCTATTCCACCTGTTGAGCTAATTGAATCAAGCGGAATAAAGGAATCCGGTCTAGAAATGGTAGAAGATCGTAATGTGAAGATTATTGGCGGGAAAAATGGGAAGAAGGTGTGTGGTGTTGATTGGAGGGATGAAAAAAACAATGACGTGTCTCCTCCAATTGTTTCGATTGACTCAATTGGACTGGTAGGGAACTCTGGCGATATTTCTGCCCCTACATCATCAATATATTCAACACAAATGGTTTCTGACGATATTGAGCCGGATCAATCGACTGAGACGGGGATTTCTCATCGGGAAATGTTGATGACAACACGGTTGTTTGATGAAAAAAACCAAATTGATGCGAAAAGTGATGGGAAAGTTCAAAATGAAATTGTTAAAAATGGCCAAATTTTGAATTCAAATTATCAAAATGAATTCAAAGATGATGTTTCGTTCGAAATTATCAGTTATCATGAATTGTCTCAATTTGTGTTAAATTGTGGGGTGAAACCGACTCTGTTTTTAGATTATTTTGAGAAATGTGGTAGAGATTGTGGGAAAACAAAGGAATTGTTCCAACTATGGGTTGAAATTGATCCGAGTCTATCAGATGAAGAATTATTATATGATTTATCAAAAAATATTAATTTTAATGGTAAGGATCATTTTGGTCAAAATAATAATGGTATTAATTCTCAAAATGGCCCAAGTAATAATAATGACAATTATGCGACTACCACGACTACAACTACAACTACAACTACAACCACTCCATCTAAAAATAATATTGGGAATCAACAGCCCTCCCAAAGTTCAATTCCTGCACGGGACTTTTTTGGGGAGGAAAATGTTGGCTTGTTTGAAGGGATTGAACATTATGACAAAATGTATGACGATCAAAATGTAAGAGAAAAAAACGAAAAGGCTGATTATGAATATGCAAAAAAGTTATATGAAAATGATAAAAAATTATCAAAACCTATGAAACAACAAGAGTATGTATTTAAACCATCAGATAAGATGGAGTTATCAGAATTTATACAAAAATCGAAACAATTTAAAGAACAAAATAACCCCGATGATTGGGGGACTTTTTCAAATTTTGTTGAAAATAATAAACACGTTCAACAAAGTGTTCAAAGAAATGCAACACCAAATTCAAATTCAAATTCAAATTCAAATTCAAATTCAACTCCAACGACCAAAACCAAGTCAGTATTTGTCCCACCTCCTGCTCCAACCCCAATTCCCCAACCACTTCAAGGCCGTTGTATAATGCTTGGCGAATGGGTTCTTATCGATGGTGAACGTGTTTATTTAGAAGATACGACCTCAAATAATAAAACCAAAAACAACGATCAAAATGACGACAAAAGACCCGAAAATTTGTCCCAAAATCCCCAACACCCCCCAATATCCAAAATCACCTCCACATCTGAAAATGATACATCAAAATATCAATCTCAGGATTGGATTATGAACTTTGCACCCGGTGTTGACTATTTCCAACCACAGCAGTTGATCGAAGCGTTTCGTACGACCCGTGATGATGATTCCCTTTCAAGATATATACTACTTGAAGCTATATTATGGCCATGTATATGGGGAAGTAATGTTTTACGACCACGAACTAGAGCACAGATTCAAAGTGGACATTTTTGGATTAGTTTACCAAATTTTAAAATTGAACAAAATTTGAATAATTTTAATAATAATAATAATACTAAAAATTGTTCTGCAAGAAATAATTTGTCCAAATTTGGTAATAATAATAACTATGATAATTTATCTTGGTCAGATGATTTAGATGCAACATCAGATGTATGGGAATTAGATCCAGATATGTTACGTGTTGATTCTTACCGTCTACGTACATTGGTTGATTATCTACGTTCAAAAAAAGAAACTTTGTTGGAAGATCGTACCCGGGTCAGCGAATTAGATGGGCTGGCATTAAAAGAGCGGACATTTTCAATTCAAAAAAAATTGGATTTTTTATTAATTTGGTTATCAATTAT
>Ga0256901_1001700_pt1 | contig 10712 bp, 6 predicted proteins | sample MC6MC0689MT_FD_190200 | JGI IMG/M metagenome (GOLD analysis project Ga0256901, IMG submission 190200) | Metatranscriptome of enriched soil aggregate microbial communities from Iowa State University, Ames, United States - MC6-MC0689-MT... | ecosystem: Environmental > Terrestrial > Soil >... | reverse complement strand
CCACCCTCTTCCAAATACTCGCAATCATCTTCTCCTATCTATATTATCTTGTTTATTCTTTGACTATAGTCCGCGAACATATACAGTATCAACCTCTGGTTTTTCAACAAGGTTTTGATGTCCTAACCCGATTTTTTGCATACAAATCATCATTCTCGCATAATGGCCCTCGCATTGGAAAAACATTGGTGGAGCATTTCTCTTCATCGTTGCCTGAAGAACTGCATTGTGACAACTTGCAAATGATTGAAATGGTAAATCACATCGAGAGGTCCGAATATGTTTTACACAATCACAATTGATATCAACAAAGTTTGTGGCAAGACCTGGTGCACCAGTCTTGTCATATGGGTTGGTAGGGAGTGTTGAATGCCTTTGGTTGTCAGGGACCACATTGGGATCATCAAAATACTGTTGAGAATGATTCTCTTCTTGGTCATCGTCTTCATACTCCATACTGAGTTGAACATTGCGTGGTGGCTTGCCGAAGGGATTTATTTTGGGAGGGGAGGTTGATGGTGTTCCATTTTGGTTCGGGGTTTGAGTTTGAGCTTGAGCCTGCTCATTTTGAGTATGTTGCCGGGATAACTGACGGTTAGTAACCCCAGAAAAAAACGAGGTAGACATTCAGAGGAGTTTTTTTGAGATGAGAGGAATTAGAGGTCTAGTAGGGGATAAACAATGATGGAGTAAGAGAAGTTGTGTTAAAAACACGTGGCTTTTTTTGGGAAGATGTTTGTTTGGAGACATTTAGAATAATAAAGGATGATATGGAGAATAAAAGGCAACATGGTATGGATGTATAGAGTGAATGTAGTTTGTTTAGTTAAACGAGGCATCTCACTTCCAACAGTGGCTCACCATATGTGTATCGGGTTGTTTATCCATCGGCGGAGGGTGACTCCTGTCGGGTATGGGTTTTGTGATATTACGAATGGCTAAGCCTTCACCCCAAGATGGCATATCAACACCGATTTGACAAAAAAAAGTTTACGGGGTCTTCAGAAAGACACCAATTCCGGAAAAAAAGGACCGAGTTTCGACAGGACAAGACACCCAAAATAAATGAGTCATCTGCTTGAACTAAATCATAAAGCCTCAATTTCTTCAAGTTTTTTGTCAATAAATGGGCCAAATAGCAAAAAAGCAGATTATTGGTTTGGCAAAGTTTATAGATTCGAGAGAAAACAACCCACTAGTGTTAAATTGACGGGGAATTTTATCATGTTGTTCAAATTGACGATAACATTGATACCACCCGTTTGTGATTGTATCTATCCATAAGAACTCATACTTCTCGAGAAACAAACAAATCCCCCACCTTAGCATCTCCCTCTCAAAATGCTTATCCCCATTTCATTTCGCTTTGATTGGGGCCAAGTATACCCTTACCGCTCCACAATGAGCTCGAATACCCCACTGGGTGATATTTCTGGCGCCTCCTTACCCTCAATATTCTTGCCCACATCAATCATTCTATCACATAACCTCCCTTTGTTCCAACCCATTTATTTAAATGTCATTCACGCACATGTCTCTGATCTTGGCTGTCCTCCAATTAATCCTGAAACATCATTATTCCTCACTGTTGTTCAAATCTATCCAGAAGACCAATTAGAACCAGACGAGGTCATATTCTCTTCTCTTTTTTACGATCAACTCGCGCATTTAAACCCAAGCTCATCTCCCATCGAAACTGAGTCTACTCTTGCCTTTCAATTCCTTCTACCTCAACCGTTTTCTCAACAACTTGACGACAAACAATACAAGCAGCTCTCGACCTATCAAAACTCACTCATTAAGCCTAGCATCCGTCATCCAGTTAGTGACTCCAGATCTAATATTTCCGGGTCCAATGCTTTTGCCGCAATCGCCACTAGTTCATCTTCCCCTTACATCTATGCCGATGAACTCACCCTTTCGCTGGCGTCTGCCATGTTTCAACGCGACCTAAAACCCTCTCAGCAACAGCTCCCTCCCCTTTCATCGTCATTACGTCGTCAATTATTGCATTACTTTTCTGTTTTGTATGAAAACGTGCCACTTTATTGTTCCATCCCATCCACTTCGAATCAATCAGTTTTCACTTTCATCGCCTTTGTCCCATTCCACTCTTATTTAATCCCATTATCAGTCGATTCTATTCATATTACGGCTAAATGTCTGCCTTCATCGACGAAATCAGGACCTCATCATAATTCTCCCGATTCTATAGTTCCTCGCCAATCCACTTTTTACATCTTCCCTCGTCAAACTCGGCTTTCTTCCATCATCCTTCATCAAAATCGATCCTCCGCATTGCAATCCCACACTAAATTAGAAATACGACCCAAACCACTTCCTCATGGGATTTTATCCCCGACTTTGTCGATTTCCACTCATGCCCCTCCTTCCTATTTATCCACACAAACCATTGTTAACTCTCTGGTGGCCCAGGAAAGTGACACTATATACCAAAATGATCAATACGTGCCGCTGAAACCTTCATCAATTGCCATATCTTTGATTGGCCCGAAGTTAGTGGGCAAATCGATGGCATTGTATCATGCCATTTCAACCTTTCAGAGATTCAGTACGTCCAAAGCAACCTCAGAATTTATACCACCCCTTTACATCAATCTCCCCATTGCTGACCTTTTTCACCTCATACATCCCAATTCAACACGTTTCGCCCAACCCGAAGAATTTGTGACGAGTTCTACTTCCCCTGTGCAATCAATGCCAGTCTTTTCAATATTATCCCATTGGTTTAGGTTGATATGGCTAGGACTCTTTGCCAAGATGAAAACAAGTTCAGGCCATCATTTTAAAGTAATAATTCACTTCACTGGGCTCGATTTGCTTCTAAGAGACGAGGCCCATTTCGTGACATCTCCACCAACTGATATAAATGAATCAACAGAGCACTCAAGCTCTCCCTTCTCACCAACTACCTCAACATCTCCCAGTTTATTAACCACTCTGAACCATTTTATTCAATCGTGTTCTATTTTGTTCTCACTTTACCATCCTGTGGTTGTCTTTGAATCAACATCCCCATCATTGATGTTTAATGGTGGACTGAGCGATTATGGAAGTAGTACTGACCGGAATGGTGATAACATAATTCCTACAATTCACCTCAACACCAAATTCTCTGCCTTAGTTGGCTCCCCCAACCATCATCAATACACTGTACCCATTCAGTTCCCCTCTCGATCCGAATCCAGCCTCATTTTGTTATTCTTTCACAACAATTCCCTCCACTCGATCAACTCGCCCCAGATTTCCCTCCAACAAATTTATCAACAAAGCCAAGCCACAAAAAAGACACATAACATCCTTATTGATCATAATCTTATCTTCTCAAGCACTCAATCCGCTCAAGAGAAGTTATTATTTCAACTCCTCACTCTTCAACAAGAATCCAACCTGTCATGTGGTCGATTCCTTCAACTTCTTCACACCCATCAGCACTTTTTACCCTCTTGGTTCAACTCCATCATCCATCCATCCAATCAAAATTTGCCCGTTCTGCTCGATTACATCTATTGGGCCTATTTGAACTCCCTTTCACACCAATTACCAAATTCTTTATGCACAGACGATTTCCCAACTCAATCAACTTCATTGACTCAATTGATAATGTCTTCCATCCTACAAATGATCCAAAAAAACCCACAAATACTATCAACCGTCTCCAAACTATCTTCGCAACAATCCACTGGATCGATATCCCAATTAACTCGAGCTGTTGACTCTTCTTTACTTGCTCTTACACTGGGCCGCATTACCCCCCAGATATCTCCCTCCCCGTCACCACCACAATCAATCAAATCACTCCCAGCTTCTGGTCAGTTTATTGGCAACCTTGCACTTGTTCTATCTCTCTCCAACGTGATCCAACAGTGGCAAATGTTCTTAAATTTGGCAGGAAATGGCAGTTCTGCTTTATCTTCATCCAATATGATGGACGGAATCGGTGGGAATATTCTTTTATATGGTCCACATGGCAATGGTAAGTCATTATTAATCCAAACCCTCGTGATTGACCCACAATCCCGCCCCAGGTCATCTAATACAGCTTGTAGCCCATCAATTGGTCGCCAAATTGATCCAATCAAAACCAACATCATCCACCTCAACCCAAGTGATGTTTACTCCAAGTACCTTGGTGAAAGCGAAAAGAAAATCAGGCACACCTTTGCTATTGCTCGCCAATTAGCCCCTAGTATTGTCATTATTGACAACATTGATTCTATTGCCTCCAATCGCGAAGATGGCCGATCAGATAGCACGAACACTGGTGGGGTTGATTTGAGAATCTTATCGACCCTTTTAAATGAGCTTGATGGTTTAGATACTTCTTCGGTTCACCACGCTAAAAAACAAGTCATGGTTATTGCCACTTGCTCCAGTTTAAATTCAATTGACCCAGCATTACTCCGCAGTGGTCGTTTTGACCATGTTTTACACGTTTCAACTCCCAACACTCACGATATCACTCAACTTTTGTCAAATGAACTCGGTTCAATCCTGTCAAATTCCCAAATTGATCTTTCTCTTGCTCATATTTCTCTCATTTCCCGTCATATGGAAGAGTATAATCTTCCAGCTGGCTCTATAATCCAATTGGTAAGGCAGGCCATTCGTCATATTATTCTTCCGAGGTAATTTATTCTCTCTAATTGGGTCAACTAGATTGAAAAAAAGGATTGTTAAGTATAATCTTAATGAATAAATGAATCAAATAATCTGAAAGCAGATAAATACTAAAAGGGCGATGGAGTAATTATTCCGTGGCCCGGGTTGAGGGTGGGGATAGATAAATGGTCTGGGTTGATGAAGTGGAAGTGTTATCAGATGCGAGACGGGGCTGCAAAGGGGCGGCATTTGAGGACACTGAAGGAGGGTGGCAATTTTGGATATGAAGTTGAGGCTGAGAACTAAAGTTTTGCGAAAAGATAACTGGTTGAGGAATATGGATGAACTCTGAGGGTTGAAAAGGAAGATATGACTGTGGTAATTGTTGGATTGGAGCAAGGACATGTAGTTGGTTATGATAAGCTTGTTGGGGATTAGGATCATGATAGGGAATAAAACCGAGGTGACTCCTTCCAGACAAAGAGCCAATTTGTGAGGAGAAAACAGTAACGGGAGGTGTTGGTGTAGGATTTGGATAATAACCGTTTTGTTTAGCTGGGAATTCCCCTCGTGTCAAATGGCCTGAGTAAAACGATTGAGGGGGGAGCGAATGGGGCTGCAATTCTGACACATTGGAAGCAAGAACCAAATCACAATCGACAGGAGGACAAGAATGGAAAGAAGTGGAGGGGGTGATGGGGATAAACTCGTTGGGGAGCAATTGGAACATCTGAAGCATTTCAAATCCGGGAGGATTTGGGGAGAACAGGGGGATTGAAGCGGCAGAGAGACTTTGAGGCCTGGTAGACATCTGGTCAATGAATTGATGAAGGACATGGGGAGATGAGGGGAAAGAATACGGGAACTGGTATGAATAGTAATTATCGATTGGGAGGGAGGAAGATGCAAGGTGGGGGAAAACTTCACGTGTTGGGGGATGAAGAGGGAGCGATGAAGCGAGTTTCATTGGGTTTTGGATGGCAGCCAGACGGGGGGTGGGGACATCGAGGGGAAATTCATCATTATAATCGTCATCATCATCATCATCATCATCATCATCATCATTATCGCTATCCCAATGTACAGGCTTTTGAGCAATTATTAAATGAGCTTGTTGTTGAGGTTGCGGTAGTGTTTGAGGGGGGTAAGTTACATTTAGCCTGGGCATGGGGTGGCCCACGTCCCAGTTTCGCTCTAAAAACGTTGCTTGACTGGGAACGGGTCCATATCCCATTCCGTGGGAATAAATTGACGCTCCTTGAGGTGATTGATCAATATGGTGATTAAACAGAGTAGATTGTTGGAAACTAGCTGGGTTTGGAGGGGTTTTGAGTAAGGATGGTGTGGCAGAGTGTCTTCGACTTGCGATTGCAACTGCCGCGAGGGACATAATTGCTCTTTTTCGGGCAGCTTTAGTCAGGGATTTTTCCGGAGGAGGGGTTGGTGGGGGAGTTGGTGGGGGAGTTGGGGGTGATGGTCGTTTTTTAGAACCTTTTGGAATTCGAACATCAATATCAACTTTGCAACCGTGACATGAAGGGGAATTGGTTCGAGAGTTATTCTTTTTTGACTTTGATTTAAACTTGGTTGAGCAAGAGTTTAGTGGTTCAGGCCCCATTTTGTTTCCAGCAGATATTTGGGAAACAGCGTTTTTTTTTGTTTTGGGGGTATCTTTTGGAAGAGTCTTTGTCGTTACATTGGGGGGAAGAACGACCTTAGTTTTTGATGCATTGGATAAAACCTTTTCCTCTTTGATTGATGATGTCTTGAGAGCCGCTCGAGATGCCGATTTTTTGGCAACTTCGGGCTTAGAGAGAATATTATTGGGTTTTTTGGGATCTTCCTGCAATTTGGATTCAAGAGATCGGGAAGATGTATTGGATTTTGTTGATTTTGTCGATTTGGTTGATTTGGTTGATTTTGTTGATTGGGTTCGAGGAGATTTGGCTTTGATGGGTTTTTTTTTGGGGGTAGTTGATGGGGGGTTCTGCGGGACAATCTTTCCTTTTGGCTTCTTAGAATCCAAAGTGGATAAGGCCTTGGCGGGTTTCTTTGCTCTGGCAGAAGCATTTGAGGACGGGTTGGGTTTTACGGGGTCTGACTTTTGAGATTGCTTTGAATTGGGGCGGGATTTTTTTTTGGGCAATTGGTTAGATAACGATAAAGAAATGTCATCAACGGAGCTGATAGATGATAATACCCTATTACCAAGAATGAGAGGATAGTTTGAGGAGTTCTGGATTGCTTCATTGGCATCGGACTCCGAAACTGGCACCCCAACAGACAAACTTTCGGAAAGCTGGGGAAACGGAATTTTGGCGGCCCAATCCACTTGAGACCAATCTAAATGATGGACAAAAGTTTCACTATTGCTTGGCGCTAAGGGTATATCAGGAAGAACTTTTGAGGATGGGGGGGATTGAAAATAATTAGCATCAAAACAATCAAGAGAGAATGGGAGACCCGCTGAAATCGCATCAGAGCCAGTCAGAGATGAACTATTTGAGGTTATTTCGGGCGTTAATGGGCGCGGGTTTTCATTTTGAGAGAAGTTTCGCAAGAAAGTGTTTGATGATGATGAAAAGCAATCCAAATCAGGAGGGCCGATCCGATTTCTTTTGCGAAAGTTAAGAACCCTCTTTTTGGAAACTAAGGTAGAATTCACCGGGGTGGAAACCATTTTATGATCAAATTGCGGAGAAATGTGGCAGGATTGGGGTAAAGGTGTTGGGGAAAGACCAAACAGTGAGCGTTTCACCCGGTGGTTCTGGCCATCATCATATTGATCATCAGAAAGGGCTGGATTGGGTTTAGAAGTCGGAGGAATAGGCGGGTTGGTGGAAATGTTGGAGAGTTGAACGAATTGGAGGCCATTATCGGAAAGACAGTTTTGATGGAATTTGTCATGATCTTGACTAAAAGTGGGTAAAAGAGGAGCATCATCGGAGTTACTCTGAGTGGGGCCAATTTTGATGCGTGAATCATTGGGAGAGCCTCCAAACGGAAGCATGTTAGAGACAAATCGATTCTTGCTTCGGAAGAGGGATCTAAGGGAGAAAGTTGGGGGAGGGTGAGGCAAATGAAAGAAGAATGAGAGTAAATAAACAACAATGAATATGTTTATCATGAATGGTGAGTGCACTTTCGACTTAAAGGATCATTTCAGAGAGTTGAAGGGAAAAGAATGTGGATAGATGCCGCAGCAAAAGTCAATATTTTGTCGACCAATTGGTCCATGAGAGGAAAACAAAGGAAATTATGCTATACTCCTTCAAAACCTGTCAGATAGTAACAGATTGGGAGGATATTAGCCCAAATAAAAAGCGTTTAAAAGTGCATTAAGTTGTTAAGTTTTGTTGAGAACTTGATTTCGGCTCAACATTGAGAACATTGGGTCTTGTATAAATATCAATTATTAAAAGTGATATTATTACCTCAGTGAAAGGATAATGGTATCAGGGAAAGGAATTCAAGGCGAGAATTGAACTAAACAGTATGGATTTTTCAATTTTCATGGGGTAAAGAAAGGTCAATAACGTATTGAAAAGTGCAATATCGTATATTTACGTGTAAGATCACGAACGGCCAATAAAGCGGCGAACTGTATTCATCTTGGACATTTTCACAGGGTCTCTGATTTTTGCTTATCCAACTCAAATTTTCAAACCACACTTTTGGTTTCCAACCTGACAAAGATTTGTTTTCTCATTTTTCAGCCTTTTCTCAAACTCTTCAAAACCTTCTTAGATCGTTTGTCTACCTGTGCCAAACACTTTTATATCCATGTTGAGCAGCTTTCTATCCCATGACATTTTTTTTGGAGCGATTCAACCCCAATTGCTAAAATGCTTGCTCAACTTTACAAAAAAAAAATCAAACCCTTTTTGCTCACGCTTTCCCTTTCCCGCAATTCCTTAAATTGTCAGAATTATGTCCGCCCCAGAACGCTCTAACAAGGATCGTGTGTTGATCTTTGATGTTGATGGTACTCTTACAGTATGTTTTTCCCTCTTTCCTGACTTGGTATTGCCCCTCCGTCCTGTTTCACCCATTCAAATTTGACTCCAATCCCCTCCAACATCACCTGTACTAAACTCACCCGTACCAAACCCACTCGCACCATAAACCCCATCTTCTATTATTTAGATCCCTCGTAACCGTGTCAAAGAAGATATGCATGCATTCATCAAAGAGATGAGACCAAAATCTTACATTGGAGTTGTTGGTGGATCTGATTTTGCGAAGATTAAAGAACAACTTGGTGATGATTTCTTGTCAGAATGGGACTATGTTTTTAGTGAAAACGGTTTAACTGCACATAAACAAGGCATTTTAATTGCACAACAATCCTTCAAAACATTTCTTGGTGAAGACAAATTGAAACAACTTATCAACTTTTGTTTACATTATATTGCTGATTTAGACATTCCGATTAAGCGTGGTACTTTTATTGAATTTCGCAATGGGATGTTAAACATTTCCCCTATTGGTCGTAATTGCTCCCAAGAAGAACGCGACGAGTTTGAAAGATTTGACAAGGAGGCTGGAGTTCGCGCTAAATTTGTTTCTGCTTTGCGTGAAAAGTTTGCAGATTTTGGCCTTACTTATTCAATTGGCGGTCAAATTTCATTTGATGTCTTCCCAAATGGTTGGGACAAGACTTTCTGCTTGCAATTCTTAAAAGCTGATGGGTTCAAAGAAATTCACTTCTTTGGTGACAAATGTAGTCCAGGTGGTAATGATTATGAGATTTACACCAGTGAAGAAACCATTGGGCATTGTGTGACAAATTATCAAGACACTATGAAACAAGTTAATGAAGTTTTACAATAGACTGTTTGCCTGTATTCCATACTTATTTTCTTCAATCCTTCGAACACTATTATTGGTGGAAGTTGCCAATCTATAATTTTGTAGTAGATTTATTATGTTTCATAACAAGGGAATAAAAAAGTAAACAAAGAAAATATAGTTAAATAAAAGGCCAGATTTAACGGCCATGTTGGGCATGTTGGAAATGGTTTTGGCGTTGTTGCTGTTGAGCTTGTTGTTGAGCAGCTTGCTGGGCTTGTTGAGCTTGTTGGAAAGCAACTTGTTGAGACTCTTGGAGTTCAGGGCTGATTGAAACTATTGGTTTGACATTATCAACAAGGATTCCCATATATGGACTGACATCAATCTTGCCGTTTTCAGCAAAAACTCGCCCAAATAGATCAAAGATGATAAATCGGCGAGCAGGGAGCCCAAAAGTATGCATTTGCAATAGTTGCGTTACCTTTGCAAACAAGATTGGTGAATTAAAAAGTAGTTGATATTGTTGTTTCCATTGGCGTAAGGTTTGTAATGAAGATCTTTGGGAGACGTGATTACAGAGATTAGAAACGTGGCCCAAAATGAGTTTAATCGCTGAGGAGGTTGGGGTACCGCACAGTTCATATTCACAATGGGAAAGAATGGCTTGATTGTCCAAATCGAGTAAACGGGCACGCTCAGAAGTTGCGTCAAGATTGGATATCGGGACACTTTCTAATCCGTAAACATATGTCGTATAGATTTCATCTTCAATATCGATATGTTTATAACCAGTTGACTCATCAATTGTGATAATAGGCTGATCAGTTGGGTTTGGAGGGTTGAGGAGAACCTCCCGCACTGCCTCCAGATTTGGGCCATAAATTGGGCCCCGGGGAGCTGAAAGCATAGGCTGAAGGGGGTAGCCATGAGCAAGCGTTGTTGGTTGCACATGTAAGAAAGAAAGCATGTTTCTTGGAATGGAAATCCCAACACTGGCAATTTGAGCATCTTCTTCGGTACAATCCCATCCTAACACGTTCAAGTGTTCACGACCAGTTCGGGAAAGACCTAATAGACCGATAAGATAGAAACAAGTCCCGCGGAGGGACAATACTGGTGAATTAAGCGCTAGATTACTCAAATATGCCATTAAACCATGGCGGATTAAAAATCTAGACCCATATTCGCTCGTACCAATCAAAGCCAACGCCCATAACGCACCACGCAAACGTAGAGCAGGTGAAACAACCCCGTTTGGTCTTGATGGTGATAATTGTTTTTGTTGTTGTTGTTGT
>Ga0256901_1001699_pt1 | contig 10718 bp, 6 predicted proteins | sample MC6MC0689MT_FD_190200 | JGI IMG/M metagenome (GOLD analysis project Ga0256901, IMG submission 190200) | Metatranscriptome of enriched soil aggregate microbial communities from Iowa State University, Ames, United States - MC6-MC0689-MT... | ecosystem: Environmental > Terrestrial > Soil >... | reverse complement strand
CCGAAAAATCCGAAATTTCCAATACTTGCGGTAAAAGATTTTGGGAGAAAAAATTGATTTCGCAATTTGTTTGAATTAAATATTTTATATAATTTACGTCAAAATGATTGAGATTGAGGCTATATTGACCATTTTGGTTCATACTTATATGCTTTGAGGCGAGTGTTGGGGGATTATCGTTTAATCCATCACCTAGTAAAGAAAAGCGAACAAGTTGATCCAAATTTTGAGAAAAATTATATGGCTCAAATTTGTTATTTTCGTTTTTATTTTTTTCGTTTTTATTTTTTTCGTTTTTATTTTTGGAAAAATTGTTTTCATCCGTGCGCGGATGATAGTGAGTTCCCATCCCGAAACTTCTACCAGCAAATCCAATATCAATATTATCGTCTTTATAACCAACATCATCATCCATTTTGTTATTTTCGTTATTATTGTCATTCCCCTTCATTGCTTTTAAAATTTCCAATTTCACCCTACTTTTCTCATCAACCTTATAAATAACACCACTAATAATAACAATATCCATATTCAACCTCCCACATTGAATCGGTGGCGTATAAGGCACAAAACTTTGTGAAACCAAACAAGAAAGATGAAAAAAGCCTTTTCTTGGGTCAAGATGTGATTTTAACAGACCTTTTGAAGAATGGCAAAAGATACAGCTTTGAATTGGGTCGAATGTCATTAGATCGCACAAGTTCCAGTTAACAGTAGCATTAATTGGCCTCAACATGGGTTCAAATGGACGAATAAGTACATTACGAGGTGGGAATGGTTGAGATGGGGGGGTTGCTGAGGTCGTCGAGGTCGTCGAGGTCGTTGAGGTCGCTGATTGGTGTTTTGAGGATTTTCGAGAGGGGGGGAGATTTTTATCATTTTTTTCAATTTTTTGATCGTTTCTCTCATTTTTGTCATCAATTCCACCAATTTTTTCGTTCAGAATAAAATCATCTTCTGGGGAATAATTTGGGTCGATTTGGAGTGGATATAATGGATGGGGGTCTGTTAGGAGGTTTTGAGGGGTTGGGAAGGTAGGGTGTGGTAATACGAATTGAATAATGGACACTGTGGTTAATTTAGAGAATCGATACTCAAAAATGCCATTACTTTGACCATTATCAATACCATCGATCATACTATTAGGATTATTAGTATTGTTAGGGTTGGGATGATAATTGTCACTTATTTTTGCAAAAAAATCAGGGCTTTGTAATGAATTTGTTGAAAATTCATCAATTAATTTATCATTATTTTTATTTTTTACCGCTGTTTTTTCCTGATTTTTCTCATTTGAATTTTTTTCACTCGGAATTGAAATTGGAAAAGTGATTTTATTATTACCATTTTGTATAGATAATGACGTTAATTGGTACATACTGTCATACCCCGCAGTAACTAAACCATAAACAGGTTTATCCACACTTGTGAGCTGATTTCTACCATATATATGATAGTTTACACCGGCTGGAAGAGGGGAAGTTTTGTCAAAAAGATCTGTCGAATTATTCCCATCAAAACTAACCCCATTAATCAACATCCCATGCTTTAAAACCGCTTTGTATTCAATCTGCATCGCATTTAGGTAACAATTATCACATAGCCATGACTTGGCAAGTGTAAGGGGCAAAAAGTCATCAGAAATGGTCGACGTTGTAGCTTCGACCTCATCAAAGTAGCTAATTTCCTTACCATTGGAGGTTATCAAGCCAGGAGTGTGGTCATAGATGGTATTTAATTGATATTGTTCTTGGGGAGGTGATGGGTCGATAGGATTGTGGGCATTTGGGTAATTATTATTACTATTTTTTGACGCTTTTTTTTGGGAAATTATTTTTTGGCGTTGAAAATTTAATAAATTAAAATTATATTTCCGTATTTGTCGGAAAATTTCAAAAAGTGGGAAGACTGGCGTTGTTGTTAAATATTGTATATAATCCTGTGGTAATAGATAACAACTAGCATGGACTACCTGTGAACAACATTTACATGTTAATAATGGATCATCTATAGTCGAATAATCAAAAAAACAAACCTGACAAGATTTGTTTTGAAATTTAATATTCTTTTTTAATGGATTTTTTAACAATTTTGAAGGAGGTCTTAGAGTTTGTGTTGGGGATTGCGATTCGTTAAGCAGATTTATGGCAACACCATAAAAATGCTTCAATTTTAAATAATTCAGAATTGTTGTTGGCTTCATAAAATAGGCAGAAAACGTATCAAACGCGGTTAATGGTGAATGTAGTAAATATGGCCGGTCTAATGGAGTAAAAAAGCGTAAATGGGAATGGGATGATTTCGATGGGGGTAAATTGCTGAAATATTTTATCATTTCTTCAATTAAGTGATTTTTTTTTTCATTATTAGGTACGCCAAAAGCGAAGGGGTCGGTTTTAAGATGTAGTAATGAATGTGCAGTGGAGTATGCGCGAGGTATAGCATTCGCAGCGATTGGTGCGGGGTTTAGGAAATGGACAAGAGGGTGGTATGGTCGATTTGCGAATGAAACCTGAACATCGTTAGTTGTCCAATAGTTATAATTAACCGCAAGACCCATGGCAGCCGCGGATTGCGTTGAGAGAAGGTTTAGGGTGTTTGGGGTGAGAAGAAACCCATTGTTTAGATAGAGGGAATAAAATGGGTCAAATGTGGCTAAATTTGGGGTGGGAGTATTAAGATCTGAAGTGTGGAGAAAATCGTCTAGAATAGCTGTATGGTCGATTTTGTCATCTTTATTTGATGACATTTTGGAGGAAATTTTGAGGAAATTTTTAGGAAATTTTGAGGAAATTTTTTAATTAATTTTAGTTTTAATTAAAGTTTGAAATTATTTTTTATAAATTTTTCTCAAATCGGCAAACAAGGCACGGATTTGGGAACTAAACGATGGTTACGGCTATGAATAGGGATAACTGGGATCGTACCGTGGTATAAAGATCGTTTATACTGTTTTTTTGGATGCTAGTAATGAAGCAAGGGTTGAAAGGGACGGTGAAAGTGGGAAAACGACGGCCAAGAAGGGGAATGTGAAAAAAACGTTGTAGGTATGAGTACTTTATAATATAGCAAGTGAAAACTTTGTAACTTAACGTTTTATACGTGTGGAATGATTTTAGTCTGAGAAGTCGTCCATTTGAGGAGTGAAATGAAAAAAAACGTAAAATGAAAAGCGATTTTGGGACAAAAAATGAATCAAAAAAATTATCGTTTTTTGAAATATGTGTCGATTTTATCGAATCCATAGGGCTTTGGATGAATCATAAGGTACAAATTGAATGGAGGTAGGGGTTGGACCGGTGGTACTCTCATCGGGGGCCATTCTGGGCTGGTTTTTTAATTTTTTGATTTTTTAATTTTTTATTTTTTTGATTTTTTAATTTTTTGGAACAAAAATATATTTGCCATCTTTTTTAATTTACAATATTTTTTTTTTTTTTTGAATTTCCTCAACTTTTAATCCTTTTATTCTCTTTTACTCTCAATATCTGATCGCTGAGACTGATAGGTATCATACATCCCATGATTTAGTATCCGATAGTTTATTATAATTGTGCTAGTCCTTAATTAGAATCCGGAAAAAAGGATCGGGAATAAATGGTATCAAAAAACATTAATTTATTCATAAAACTTTGTACAATAAAAGGAAGTGAAAATGATCATAATTCCAAATATATGATGAGAAAGTAGGTATTATTAATATGTAGTGATATATACAGGGAATAAATTACACAAGAAAGGAGCTATTTCATTATAAATAAAAATAAACCATCCAAAAATATAAAAAATAAAAAACAAAATTACCTTAATCATAAGAAGATTTTTCAATAACATCGTCAATTTTTAAAATCATTTTGATTAATTGTGTAGCTAATTGGAATTGTTTTTGTTTACCAATTAACGTTTCAAATACCTTTTGTTCTTTCATATTCATAGTACCCTTTTGGTTACAATCAACGCCCAAATGAGGGTTCCCAGTCGCAATCTGTTGAGACTTAATTAAAGCCAAAGATTGAATCGGAGATAACCCAGAATTCTCAGCAAGTGCGATTGGAATAGATTCAAGAGCTTCGGCAAAACCAGCAATTGCCAAAGCAGTTGCCCCGACGTGTTCATTCGCACGCTTTGAAATTTCCAAAGCACAAGACATTTCACATGAAGCCCCACCATAAACCACACGGTTATCGCGAATTAAATTACGCACGACAAACATTGCATCAATTAATGAACGTCTAGCTTCTTCAATCGCCATATTATTACCACCACGAATTAAAATAGTAACAGCTTTAGTAAAAGGACAGTCCTCAACGACCAAAACTGAATCATTTTGAGTACCATAGGTCTTTTCATATACTTTACCAGCAGTACCGAGTTTAGCAGCAGACAATTCTTCAAATTTTGGCACAATTTTAGCACCAGTAGCCAACGCTAATAATTCAATCTCAACCGCACCGACCCAACGAACAGCTGGTAAATCATTTTGTAATAAAAGATGGTTAGCTTCGTCATCAAAACCCCATTGACATAGGATAATATCAGCGCCGGAATCCTTACATCTTTGAACCATATCGATAAAGTATTGTTGCTCAGCTTGATACAATTCTTTAAACGCTTCAGAAGATGTAATTTCTAATGTATGTTTAGTTTTTGGTTTTGGTGGTTCAAATGGACAATTTAAAATTGCTAATTTTGCATTTTCATGATGCTTCTTCATTTGCGGATGAGAAAATGGTTTATCAATAACCAACCCCTTAACCAACATAGTATCTTCTAATTTCGCCCCAACTTTCCCTTCAAGTTTAATAAGGTCGAAATTAACATCCTTACGTTCAAGGTCGGCAACGGATAAAACCGCATCAACAGCAATTGCAGCCATCTGAGCTTGTGCACGATTAATAATCTTTGAGTTCAAGGTGGTCATAGCGGTATTGATTAAACCAGTACGATCCTTAGCCCAATCGACTTCATCACAAATCGTAGTTAAATGTTCAAGGGCGATATCACAGGCGGTTTCATAACCACGGGCAATACGAATTGGGTGAATGCCCTTATCAAGCAATTTTTGAGCTTGTTCTAATAACGCACCAGCTAATACAACAACACCGGTGGTACCATCACCAATTTCGTTATCTTGTGATTGTGATAATTCAACTAATAACTTTGCAATTTGATGATCGACATCCATCTTCTGTAAAATAGTAGCACCATCGTTAGTTACAGTAACGTCACCATCAGGGCTAACTAACATTTTATCCATACCACGTGGGCCTAAAGATGTACGTAAAATTGAGGTGACAGCTTTTGCTGCTGCAATGTTCGCCTTGTGTGCTTCAATACCACGTAAACGATTCTGTTTACCTTGATCACGTAAGATGATAAATGGTTGGCCATTTTCATCATATGTCACCTGCGGGTTGCTAAAATCTGGATTGTAAGACATTTTTTGGAGGGGTTTGTTTTGAGTTTTTTTTGAATTTTTTTTGAATTTCGGTTACAAGATTTTGGCGATAAAAAATGACTATATGGGGTAGGATGGGGGAGAAATGGGAATTAATGGTGGAAATAATGAGGTGTGGGGCTGGAGGATTGGTTATATGGCTGGATATAACCAGGGAAAAGAAAGGTGGTGAAAAAAAAACGGAAAAAAATGAAAATCGGAAAAAAATGGAAAAAAACGTTAGGAAAATTGAGATTTTTTTCAAAAAACGTTTATGATAATTTTGTCTTGAGATAAGCGTAGTTTAGAATAGGTTTGGGGTAATATATGCCATTATAAAATGTCAACATGGTGATACAAATTAACATGAATATATACAGATCTTGACGATTTTGGAAAAAGAATGCAAAATAAGAATCTCGCCATGAATGATGGTATTTGTAATGATACTCACACACAAAGCATAAAAAATGGTATAACAGTTGAACTGGTGGTGGTATACACAAAGAGCACCATTTTGGGCTGAAATGAGATGATGTCAAAAATTTTGTGAAGAATTTTGAAAACGAAATATCCATCAAGATGACGTTGTTATGGATGATGAATTGAACCACCAATTGAGAAGGAGAACGGGAGTTGTAGGTTCATTATGATGTAAGAGGATACTTCGATATTAGAAGGGTTGGTTGAGCTCTGAAAAAAAATTTTTTTTTTCGAATTTGGATTTATTTTTTCGAATTTTGGAACTTGTGGAAAAAAAAATGAATCATAACAAAAATCCATTACTTCATTTCTCATGGCTATCCCTCTCATCCGTTCAGAAACAACTTCCATTCCGATATAATTCCTTAATAATGTTTAAACCACCCAAACTATCTCGTCATGTCACAAAACCTTCCCCACAACAACAAAAGTCCATTTCCATAAAAAAACCAAAAAATTCAACCAAAATTCAACCAAAAACAACCAAAATCTCATCCCATTTTTCCCTTCCAAAAATCACCCCCGCTTCCACATCATCAGCCCTCTTTAAAACCCCCTCCGCGCCCCTCTCCAATCCATCCCGTCAAATGTCAACCGAAATTCCCAAACCGGACTCAAAAACCCCCCAAAAAGCTGTTTTTTGCGGCGGTTTTGGTTGTTTTTGGGGCATTTCCCATTATTTCGGCAAGAAATTCCCCCACGCAATTCTCGAAAACAAAGTCGGTTTCATGGGTGGTGTCGTACCAAACCCAAGCTACCGTGATGTATGCGATACTGACACTGGTCATGTTGAAGTAACCAATATCATTTATGACCAAAACTTGGTCTCTTATGAAGACTTGGTCAAGTTTGCCTTCACAATCCACGACCCTACCACTGCTGATCGTCAAGGCGGCGATATCGGTACCCAATACGCCTCAGTTATCTTCTATGCTAACGACGAACAAAAAAAAATCGCTCAGGGCGTTATTGAGGGGTTGCAGAAAGCACTTGATGAAAATCGTATCAAATTTAAAAAATCCCCCTGGGTTGGGAAGAGTATTGTAACAAAATTAAAACCTTTGGAAAAGTTCTATTCTGCGGAAGACTATCATCAAGATTATTTGACTAAAAACCCTAATGGTTATTGTAACCATTCCGTTCGTTTTAGTTTTGATGATTTGTAAATTGCAGGGGGGGTTTACAAGAGAAGCCCTTGTTTTTGGGATTTTTTACGATTTTGTGATTTTGCAAAAAATTACCTTTTTTTGATAAGAATACAACTTTTTCCTCTTCATGATTCCTTTCATATTCTTCATAATATGTGTGTTATTAATAAATGCAATGCTCGTTATTCACTAATTTACCTCGGTGAGACGGGTTATTTAATCAAAAGAAACAAGAGCAGCGCCAAAGATGCCAAGATATGGCAAAGAATAGTTGAGTCACACCCGCATACACAGTTTATCCATTCAATTTAAATACACATAGTGATGATAACACTCTTATCACCATTCACTTTCTTCAAAATTTGCACTCAAATCAATATTTGGCAATAGGTCAAAAGGATGTCAATTGATGCTAAAAACATCGGCAATATACTGAATGAGCCAATATACGTCATAATAACGATTATTATTCAAAAAAACTAACAATCAAGGGGTAATAAAACTAAATACACAAAACAATCAAAAATAAATACAAAAAACAAGATTATACAAGCAAGATGAGGGAATAAGTGTGATAAAATGCGGGGAAGGGGAATAGATAATATTATCCGGCTCTATTTTCTAATCTCCATGCCCCAGGAGCATGGTGCTTATCAGTTAATTCAACCAATTTAGTTTTATTATGCTTAGCCCCACCAGTATCGCTTTTAACAGCATACAAATGAGGTGCTAATTGAATTAACCATTGGGGATGAATTGTAGTGCAAGTATGTAACCATTCCTTCGTAGTTAACAACATTTTTTGATAAACAATATATTCCGGTTTATTATTCGCCAAAGCACTGCTAGGATGGATCGGAGCAGTAGTCCCATAGGTCAAAGTAGTGTAAACATCAACAGTACGTGCTTCTTTTAATACACCACGCGCAGCGTCTTTATCTTGCTGTCGTTCCAACTTTGCAGCATTCATAAACAACCCGGCAGTCACTGCCCGTGAAATAAGACCCCAATTCCTCCCACATGAACTTAAATCAACTTGCATATTACTTAATGTACGTAATAATTGTAGTTTAACATTTGAAGCAGTTTCCAAAGCACGTGTTGCAACGTAATGTTTTTTGCACCACTCTTTTGTCTTCCCCTCTTTTTCCCACTTCATGAAAACATTAACCAAAGTAGCATGATCGCTATTTTTCACAGCTAAACTAGCTTTTGCACGATCAGCAGCATCTTGTTCAGATTTTGGACGTAACCATAATTCATCACCGGAAACCAAGGCAACAACAGTTGCAATTTCCTGCACACAACCCAAATCAGCAGCAACAAGTAACATTTTTCCCAACGGTGGGGTAACTGGTAACATTGCCAATTTCGCACCGACTGGTGTTAATAAACCATCATCGTCAACAGCGCCAAGCGTGTACAATTGACGTAGGGCAAGAATCATTGACGATGAAGCAGGCGGATCAATAAAGTCAAACCCAAGTAAATCATTGATCCCCAATGCCTTCAGCAACAGAATAACGCTAGATAAATCACATCGTTGTAGCTCCGGCACAGTAGTCGGTGTCATTTCAGTTTTAAACGATTCCTCAGTATATAAACGGTAACAAATACCATCTTGGGTGCGACCGGCACGACCAGCACGTTGACGGGCTTGGGCTTGTGAAATTGGCGTGACTTTTAGCGAATCAATGCCTTGTTTTGCATCATATACAGATACCTTACATACCCCAGTATCAACAACATAAACAATCCCATCAATAGTAACCGAGGCTTCAGCAATATTAGTCGCACAGACACATTTACGGCGACCCTCAGGGGTCGGTTCAAAAATACGACTTTGGATCTCGTTTGGCAGAGACGAAAAAATTGGATACACATCAAGCGGCATAATATTTGGATTTTTTTTACGAAGAGTATCGATTGATTCCGTTAATGTTTCAACAGCATCATTAATTTCCTCTTCACCTGTTAAAAATACCAAAATATCACCTTTACCTTCCTTGGCATGAATTTCTAACACAGTTTGCAATGCAGATTCGAAATAATCATCAGCTTGATCACGTGAATATTTCATTTCAACCGGGAAAGTACGGCCAGGGATAGAAAAAACAGGACAATTGTTAAAATATCGTGAAAATTTTTGGGAGTCAAGAGTTGCGGATGTTACAATAAACTTCAAATCTGGTCTATTTTTACAAGCGGCTTTGATTAGGGCTAATAAGACATCAGTATTAACCCCTCTTTCATGAGCTTCATCAATAATCATAACGGAATAACGTGATAGGACTGGGTCCATTAGGATTTCACGTAGTAACATCCCATCAGTCATATATTTAATCCGTGTCATCGGACTCGTCCTTTCATCAAAACGGACAGAATACCCGACCAAAGTCCCTAATTCACAGCCAACTTCTTCAGCAACACGTTCAGCAACAGATGTCGCTGCAACACGACGTGGTTGTGTACAACCGATTATACCACGACCACCGTAACCTGCTTCGAATAGATATTGACCCATTTGAGTCGTTTTCCCAGAGCCAGTTTCACCAACAACGATACAAATTTGTGTTTCTGAAATCATTTTGAGGAATTCATCGCGTAGTTTGAATACCGGTAATGATTCACGTTGTTCTTTAATCGATGCGCTAACATGGCGACCGTATGAAATGACAATTTGAGGCTTGTTTAATGATTTTGATTCATCTTTAAGTCGATCGTTTTCCAACAACCTTCTTTGAATCGCAGATTCTTGCTGTTGTGCAAGCATTGGTTTAACAACAGCATCATTACCATATTTTGATTGTTCTTGTGCTAATGTTAATGGATCTGACCATTGTTTTTTTGAATTTTCGAGCCCTTCATCGGCCATGACATTAGCAACTGCATCTTTCATCCGGTCTAACTTCATCTGTCTACGATCCCTAGCATTATCTGATTGTTTTTTTGCAGCCATTGTTAATGAACCATCTTCATTTTGAGTCAATCGATTCGAATCAAATACCTCTTGCACTAACGATTGTAAATTTGCACCAAAACCCTTCAAAAAAGTCGGTTCCCCGTCATTTAAATCGACATCAACATGATCATCGTCATCAGATAATTCAATCATATATGGGTCATTTTTAATATTACGATTGGATAGGGCTTCATCATCAGAATCGTCGTAATTACCAGCTTTTCGTTGACGTAGATCGCGATGAAACCCTGCACTAGTACTAGAGATCCCATCTTTAGCACGATTTTCGGCCCAACGTTCATGTTCACTACGTGACATAACTTTACCAGCTTCTAAAACACGCGAAAGAGCTTGCTGATCGATACCAGAAAAAGATTCTTTTTTTTTGTTCAAAAGATTATTTTGTTGATTATTTTGTTGATTATTTTGTTGATTATTTTGAGCATTATTGTTTTGACCTTGATTTTGATTTTGACCACCCAACACAACCCCGAGACGATTGGAAAATTTGGTATTAATTTGTCCAGATGATGATAACGTTGGATTTAAATCTTGACCTGTCTCTTGCTCGACATCACGCATAGTAACATTCAAAACAACATTAATCACCAATTCTTCTTTTTTTTTTTTTTTAATTTTTCCGGGTCATCTTTTGCCATAATCTTTAATTTTTTTTTATAATTTTCCT